>ERZ772818.3088-NODE-3088-length-11786-cov-4.505839_pt1 | contig 11786 bp, 4 predicted proteins | sample MGYA00580837_ERZ772818 | MGnify/ENA primary metagenome ERZ772818 (study PRJEB29015, sample SAMEA2737671) | human gut metagenome | biome: human gut; feature: human-associated habitat; material: faeces | place: China | collected 2012 ...
AGGGGACCCCTGTTGACAACGATATAGATGCAGGGCTCTGCCCTTCTGTGGAAGGTTCGTAGTGAGAGGGTGCTCCGGCCAGCTGCATCAGATGGAGCCCGTGATCTCACTTGACCTTCTGTACCTGTTTCCGCTTGCCTTAGCCTTCAGCTTTTTCTGCTGTGGCTTTTTCCGAAGCAGCCATCGCCTGCAGTTCCGGCTTGAATTCTTCTACCAGTTCTCTTTCAGCTTCTGCGCCGCGAGAGAGTGCATTGTAGATGATCTCTGCCATTTCATAGCGGGTCATGGTGCGTTCGCCGTGGAATTCGCCGTCCGGGTAGCCCTGGACGATGTCATTGCCCGCGAGGCGGGAGACAGCTTCATACGCCCAATGGTTTTCCGGTACATCCGGGAAATCCTTCGACATATTCGGATTCAGGACGGAGAGGAGAGCGTCCATGCGGGCGGTGAGGTCATCCACCTGCGCTTTCAGCGCATTGTTTTCCTCACGGGAGAGCTTGTTGCCGCTCTTGCCGAGGCGAACGGATACGCCGCCGCCTACCATGTTCTCACCGGTGCCGAATGCGGTGGAAAGGTTCACCATCACATCATCGTTCGGGCGGTAGAAGGCGCCGAGCGCTGCTGCGGTCTCGCTGCCGTAGTTGCCGATCGCAGCGGCGATGTTCCACTTGGAGCTCGGATCGAATTCCATCGGACGCAGGTTTGCCATAGCGGCTGCATTCGCACCGACTTTATCGACCTGATGTTCCAGATCTCTCTTCACACCGTAGAGCTGTCCGCCATTCACTGCATCTTTGCTTCCTTCAGAAATGCTGCCGTCAGCCACATCCGTGATCTTCTGGCCATTCGCATGGATGCCATTCGCGTCGATGTAGGTCTTGTCTCCCACTTTGTAGGAGTTCGCCGTCACGTCGCCACCGACGGAGAGGTCTTTCGCGATGCTGACAGAGTCCTCGAAGGTCGCTTTCTTTGCGACTTTCAATGTTCCGTCGATTTCTGCATTTTCTGTCACCTTCAGGGTCTGGGTGGTGGTAGTACCTTCGACTTTGAGATCTTTCTTCACAGTCGCATTGCTTTCCATGGTCACGTCGCCTTTGAGCGTCGAGGTGCCACCCACTTCCAGATTCTGGTCCACCTTCGCATTGCCATGGACGCCAAGGTCTTTCATCACTTCCGCATAGTCCATGGTGACCTTACCGGTGGTGATGGTATTGCCCTTGATGGTGGTATTCACCGCCGTGCCAGCGCCGCTTGCGCCGGTGACAGGCGCCGCTGCTTCGCTATTCACAAACTGTGTGCCATCGATGGTGGTGATTACGCTATTCGCTTTGCTACCGCTCAGAATCGTCTGCGCAGAGGAAGTCGCCGTAGTCGCAGAAGCATTGATTGAAGTACCATTGTTCACCGCGTGTGTAAGTCCATCTGCATTCTGGATTGTTACTGTCGATTTACCACCATCGACAGTAGACTGCGTGGTGCCCGCCGCATTCGACTGGGTCAGATTCTGCTTTGCCCCGTCCTTGATGGATGTGGTGATCTTCCCATTTTCCATATTCTCCCAAGTGTTCTCGCCGACTTTATTGGAGATCAGCTTGTCTGCCTGGTTCTTGATCTCAGATGCCTTGGAAGTGATGATACCCGTTGCCGTGTTGTTGATGTTGACAGCTTCATTGTTGATGACTTCCGAAGCTTTATTCGTGATCACCTTTGCCTCATTGGTCAGCGTTTCTTCCGCCTTGATCGAGACATCCTTCGATTCCATCATGATCTTGTCAATACGCTGTTTGAAGGTCGAGCCTTTTCCAGAAGCATCTTTCACAGAGGAGCTGACCTCTTCAGCCGTCACATCCAGAGAGCCTGTGGTAGTTCCATTGCCCGCAGAAGCATTCACGCCTTTTCCTTCTCCTGCTTCGACAGAGAAATCTGCGGTGTTGGCACCATCCTTATCAGATACGCCGAGCTCATTCGCATTGACGCGGCCCGTGGTGATCTGGTTGCCATTGATCTTCGTCGTGGTCGCACCACCATCAGAGACTGCCGGTGTATTATTTTCAAAGGTGGTTCCATTAGCATCGGTCGTCACTTTAGAGTCGTTTACCTGATTGGTAATGCTGGTGCCTGCTGTATTGGTGATGGTATTCTGTGCATTGTTTACGATATCTTTCCCGACAATACCTACCGTGCCATTAGAGGATGCAATGGTCACGTTGTCCTTGTCCTGATGGATAACAGTAGAGTTGGTGCCATCTCCAACAGCCGATTGGATGCTGTCTTTCTTCTGATTGATCACGGAAGACATGCCTCCGCCAGCGACCGCAGAATCAATAGATACACTGCCATCATCATTCGCATGGATACCGCTGATGCCAGTTTCCGTACCATTGGTCACGGAGCCAGCCAAGTTCTTTGCATCCTGAATGGTAGATGCCTTGTTGGTACCATCGGTGATTTCCGTGGAAGTCACTTCAGCCGTCTTGGTTTCCGAATTCTTCAAAGTACCTTTGATGAGGTAATCTCTGGATTCATTAGCACCTCTGATGTACTGTCCTTTTTCTCCTGTTCCTTTGATGCTGACATCAGTAGTGGTCTTTCCTGCTTCCTTGGTTTCCGTATTAGTACCATAAGCATTATCAATGGTATCGATCATACCGCTGGAAGCATTGCGATTGATATCCGTAGCCGTGGTGGTCTGTGTACCACTTACATTGGTAGTCTGATCACCAGTCACATTGGTTTCCTGTCCACCCTTGAAGTTTTCAGTCAGTTTTCCTTCTACGGTTTCTGTCTTGGTTCCCTTCACCTCATGGGTTTCGTTGCCGCCTACGGTGGTAGTGAGATCCTTCTTGTAGTCTTCGGTCACATTTTCCGTTACGGTTTCTTTCTTGTTACCCGTAATGGTAGTGGTCTGGTCGCCGGTGATATTGTTGATCTGACCGCCAGTGATAGTATTGGTCTGACCGCCGGAAATTATATTTTCCTGCCCTTCAGTCACGGTATTGATCTGTTTTCCATTGACAGTATGCTTTTCCGTACCAGTGACAGTGGTATCAAGTCCGCCGTTGAAGTTCTCCGTCGCCTGTCCTGCCACGGTGGTGGTCAGCTTGCCGCCTACGTCATTCTTCATATCGCCGGTGGCGTTGTTTACGATATCCTTTGCAGTGTTTGTGATGGTGCCTTTTTCTGCGGTATTGGTGATGTCCTTTCCAGTCTGCACGATGGAGCTTTCATTTCCATCTTTGTCTTTTGCCCAGGACTTATTCTGCGTTGCCGTCTGCATGTTGTTGGTCTTATTGCCATCTTTGTCTTTTGCGTAATTTCTGATTTCCGTCGCACTGGACTTGGTGGACGTGGTGTTGTCTTTTTCATCTTTGACGGTCGTCTTCACGCTGTCCTTATCCGCCACGATTTCAGAATAATTCTTTCCATCTAGGTCGCTGTTTTTGATGGACGTCTGGTCTGCTGTCATTGTCAGATGACCGTTGCTATCCTTGTCCGTCACACCCACTTCGAGTTTGGAGTGGTCCAGCTCCATACTGCTGCTCTTCTTTGTCGCATCGCCAGCAAGCACATCATTTTTGGAAGTAATGTGTCCCTTGTCGATTTCAGTGTAGTTATTGGTCGCCTTGTCCCCGAAAATCATCTTGTCCGTGGTGATGGTACCAGTGACTGTCAGATCGCCATCAACCTTGGTTTTTTTCAGATTGGTCTCCCCATTGGTCACGGTCAGACCTTTATCCATATTCACCGCTTCATTGAAATCCGCGGTTCCGTTTACCGTCACCGTGTTCGCCGCATTCGTGCCGAGGGTGACGTTGCCTTTAAGGTCAGCATCCTCTGTGGTCGTGATCGTTTTAGCGGACAGCTCATTCACATCTTTGACATTGCCCTGTTTATCCACTTTGACACTGTCTTCGATGGTGGTCTGAGTCTTCTCCGTGTTACGTTTGATACCGCCGGTGCGTTCATTTGTTTTCACGATTTCATCGGCATTTGCTTTGGCTTGATTATCAAGTTTGACCAGATTATTAGATACATTCTTGTCTTTCTCGATATAGTTGCCATTTACAGCCAGTTCACCGATCGCCGCTTTTCGATCCGCGGTTTCTTGCTTCAATCCAGCATCTAAGAGCCCCAGGTTTTCGCCAACTGACTTGGTCGGATCCAAATAGGTGCCCGTGTTGACCGTCCCCACTTTGGTATCTAATGCTGTGATATCATCCTTATTCTTCTTGATATTATCCGCATTGGTCGTCACCTGGGTATCAACATTTTTCATATTGCCCCAGATCGAGTTGTCCTGGTGAATATAGGTTCCGCCTTCCTGCGTTCCGATCTTTGTCCCATTGATGGACGTCACGCCGGTGACTTTGCCCGCATTGAAAGTGACGCCATCAACGTTCGTGCCAAGCGCTGCGTCATAGGTAATTTTTGTGGTCTTCTTATCCAGGCCATTGATCGCCGTCTGCTGCCCATCCGTTTTCGTCTTCAGAGTGGTAATATCATCTTTGTTTGTCGCCGTCTGCGTCATGGACTCATCGATTTTCTCCAGTGTGGTGTTCACGGTGCCATTGCTGATTTCCCCAGTCACCTTCAGCGCGCCCGCTTCCACGTTATCACCAGAAACCTTGGCTCCACTGACGGTAGTCATACCGGTCAGCTCTTTGCCGTCAGCAGAGAGATTCGCAGTCTTCGCCTGCAGATCGGTGATCTTGCCTTCATTCACGGTGATTTTCGCATTGGCTGCATCCAAACCACTCTGATCTGCTTTATTCCCAATCGCGGTATTCAGATCATTCCCCTGATTCTTCAAGTCAGCTACGTCTTTCACCAATCCGCTGGAAGCATCACCAACCGTGGTTTCAAGGCTCCCTACGCGTCCATCCAATGCTGTAACCGCAGTCTGATTCGCCTTCTGTGCCAATTTGTTGTTCACATCTGCCTCATCCGCTTTGCCATTCACAGTAGTTGTAAGATTAGCCAGCTTGCCATCCAGATTGTTGATGTTCGCTCTATTCGTAGCAATATCTGCCTTCTGATCTGCCACCGCTTTAGTAAGACCGCTTCCTGCATCACCTACCGCAGTCTTCAAATTGGCAATATCCGCTTTATTGGTTGCCACATCAGTAGCCGCCCCCTTCGCAGTAAGCGCATTGTCCACTTCTGTCTTGTTGTATGTCTCACCAGTCGTATAAACCTCGCTAGTCACGCCGGTCCCTTCATTCACATGCACCGTTGCCCCGACATTCACCAGACCACCGCAGAAAATAGCAGAAGCCGCTGCCAGAGCGAGGAGTGCTTTCTTACCATACCCCCCCATTTTTTCCGAGCCTGATGCACTCTTCGTATGCGACTTCGCGATTTCAGACGCTACCACATAGCAATTCTTTGCCTTGGACCAGATGACTTTGTAGATGTTGTTCATGATGATTTCCCCCTTTGCGAAAAACAATGAACATTTTCTCCGTACCGGATGTCGGAGTTTTCTCTGTCTTTACAATACAGGAAATCTGTCCCTCGCGGTGCCTTTTGCTGCAAAAGTGGTCGAAATTCTGCAAAAGTGGTCATTTTAGTGACTGATGACTGGGGACTGGTGGCTAGGGATTAGGGATTAGGGATTAGGAGTCTCGGGTTCAGGGTTAGCCGTGGGGACTGAATGATACTTTCACACAATCAGGTCGCGGACTGGGTATCTCTTACAATCAAAACAAATTCTACTTCAGGATTGACAATATCCTAGCAAGTAAAAATCTAAAATCTTATAACTGTACGGTAGACCGATCTATAAAAGAGTCTGACCATTATCCAATCTGGTGTTATCTGAAGAAAAAAGAATAAAGAAAAAATGATTAATATCTAATACTTAAAACTATGTTTAAGAAGTGTATTTTTATTTTAGCTACAACTTGTATGATGTACTCCTGTACCACACAAACGGAAACGAATCCGTTTTTGTCTGAGTTCCAAACCGAACATGGCGTACCGCCCTTCGATAAAATTAAACTGGAACATTACGAACCCACCTTTTTGAAAGGGATCGAAGAACAAAACGCGAATATCGATGCAATAGTGAATAATTCTGAAACACCTACTTTTGAAAATGTAATCGTTGCTCTCGACAATAGCGCCCCGATACTGGACAGGGTTAGTGCTATTTTCTATAATATGACGGATGCCGAAAAGACCCCCGGTCTGAATGAACTGTCCATTAAAATAGCCCCTACATTATCAGAACATAGTGATAATATTTCACTGAATCAAGAACTCTTCAAAAAAGTAAATGCCGTATACCAGCAAAAAGAGTCTCTGAAACTGACTACCGAACAAGAACGCCTGTTGGAAGAGACTTATAAAGACTTTGTTCGCTCCGGTGCAAACCTTTCCCCGGAAAAGCAGGCACGTCTGCGTGAGATCAACAAACAGTTATCCACATTAGGTCTTACATTCAGCGATAACATTCTGAACGAGAACAATGCTTTCAAACTATACATCGACAAAGAAGAAGATCTTGCCGGGCTGCCCGAATGGTTCCGTCAAAGCGCAGCAGAAGAAGCAAAAGCAGACGGTCAGGAAGGAAAATGGCTATTCACTTTAGGAAATGCCAGCCGACTTCCGTTCCTGCAGTACTCAGAAAATCGTCCGTTGCGTGAGCAGATATACAAGGCTTATATCAATCGCGGTAACAACAATGATAAGAACGATAACAAGAAAATTATCACGGATATTGTAAGTCTTCGCCTTGAAAAAGCACAGTTACTGGGTTTTGACTGTTATTCCAACTTCGTTCTGGATAACACAATGGCTAAGAACTCCGCAACTGTAATGGATTTCCTGAATAACCTGTGGAGCTATTCCTTACCGAAAGCAAAAGCCGAAGCTGCTGATTTGCAGAAAATCATGGATAAAGAAGGCAAAGGAGAAAAACTGGAAGCATGGGACTGGTGGTATTATACTGAAAAGCTTCGCAAAGAGAAGTACAATCTTGAAGAAGATGAAATCAAGCCTTACTTTAAACTGGAAAACGTACGTGAAGGAGCTTTCGCAGTTGCCAACAAGCTCTATGGCATTACATTAACGAAGCTGGAAGGTATTCCCGTATATCATCCTGACGTAGAAGTATTCGAAGTAAAAGACGCAGATGGCTCTCATATGGGTATCTTCTATGTAGACTACTTCCCACGCCCGGGCAAGAGCGGTGGTGCATGGATGAGTAACTATCGTGAACAACAAGGCGATATTCGTCCACTGGTATGCAACGTATGCAGCTTCACTAAACCTGTAGGCGACACTCCGTCACTGCTGACAATTGACGAGGTAGAAACTCTGTTCCATGAATTTGGGCACGCTCTGCACGGATTATTGACTAAATGCAACTATAAAGGCATTTCCGGAACAAATGTCGTACGTGACTTTGTTGAATTGCCCTCCCAGATAAATGAACATTGGGCTACTGAACCTGAAGTACTGAAAATGTATGCCAAGCATTATCAGACAGGAGAAACCATTCCCGACAGCCTTATCGAAAAGATTCTGAATCAGAAAACCTTCAATCAAGGCTTCATGACCACAGAATTACTGGCTGCAGCTATTCTGGATATGAATCTGCACAACCTGACTGACACCAAGAATCTGGATGTATTGGCATACGAGAAAGAAGCCATGAATCAATTGAATCTTATCCCCGAAATAGCCCCGCGTTATCGTACCACCTACTTCAATCATATCATCGGTGGTTATGCTGCAGGCTACTACAGCTATTTATGGGCAAACGTATTGGATAACGATGCTTTTGAAGCTTTTAAAGAGCATGGTATCTTCGACAAAAAGACAGCAGATCTTTTCCGGTATAATGTTCTTGAAAAAGGTAACAGCGAAGACCCGATGACACTTTACAAGAATTTCCGTGGTGCTGAGCCTCAACTGGAACCAATGTTAAAAAATCGTGGAATGAAGTAAAATTAGTACTATACAAAGGCAGCAAAATCATTGCCAGATGCAAATATTTGAGTTCCTTTTACTTCCGAATGTGAAAAAAAAACTATATTTGCAGCCTTGTACGCTATAGAAATCAATTAATAAAGTAATCATAATAAACTAAAAGTAACATGCAAAACAAAGGATTTGTAAAGGTTTTTGCAATTTTGCTCACACTGGTATGTGTGTTCTACCTTTCCTTCTCTTTTGTGACTCGCCATTATAACAATAAGGCAAAAGAGTACGCAAAAGGCGATCTGAAGTTAGAGCAGGACTACCTGGATTCTCTGTCAAACGAGAAAGTGTGGTTCGGCAATTGGACACTGAAACAGTGTCGTGAGATGGAGATCAGTTTAGGTTTGGACTTAAAGGGTGGTATGAACGTTATCCTTGAAGTTTCTGTTCCTGATGTTATCAAAGCATTGGCGGACAACAAAACCGACGAAGCATTCAACCAAGCATTGGCAACTGCCGCCAAACAGGCTATTAGCAGCCAGGATGACGTCATTACCCTGTTTGTTAGAGAGTATCACAGAATTGCTCCGGATGCACGTCTTTCCGAACTTTTCGCCACTCAACAATTAAAAGACAAAGTTAACCAAAAGACTTCTGACGCTGAAGTAGAAAAAGTACTACGTTCGGAAGTAAAAGCCGCAGTTGATAACTCATACAATGTACTCCGTACTCGTATCGACCGCTTTGGTGTGGTTCAGCCCAACATTCAGAGTCTGGAAGACAAGATGGGACGTATCATGGTGGAACTTCCGGGTATCAAAGAGCCAGAGCGTGTAAGAAAATTACTACAAGGTTCTGCTAATCTGGAGTTTTGGGAAACATACAACGCAAAGGATGTTGCACCTTATCTGCAAGCTGCTGATAACAAACTCCGCAGCATTTTAGCTAATGAAGCACCGGCTGACAGTGCAGCTGTTGACAGCACTGCTGCTCCAGTTATGGCACAAGCTACCAGCACTGCCGATAGTCTTGCTGCAGCATTGAAAGGTGAAAACAAAGCACAAACTGTCGATCTTGCACAAATCAAGAAAGAACATCCGTTGCTGGCCGTTCTGCAGGTTAACTCCAGCGGACAAGGCCCGGTTGTAGCTTATGCTAACTATAAGGATACTGCTGAGATCAACAAGTATCTTTCTATGAGAGAAATTCAAGCTGAACTCCCGAAAGACCTCCGCCTGAAATGGGGCGTTTCTGCTTATGAATATGATCCGAAGGGTCAGACTTTCGAACTTTATGCTATCCGTTCAACCGAACGTAACGGACGTGCGCCATTGGAAGGTGACGTTGTTGTTAGCGCTAAAGACGAATACGACCAATTTGGTAAACCAGCTGTAAGTATGTCTATGAACACAGACGGTTCACGCCGCTGGGCTCAGTTGACTAAGCAAAACATTGGTAAGAGCATTGCTATCGTATTGGATGGTTATGTATATTCCGCACCGAATGTAAATACTGAAATTACAGGTGGTAACTCACAAATTACCGGACACTTCACTCCTGAGCAAGCAAAAGACTTAGCGAACGTATTGAAGTCAGGTAAGATGCCGGCTCCTGCACGTATCGTTCAGGAGGATATCGTAGGTCCGTCTTTGGGACAGGCTTCCATCAACGCCGGTGTATTCTCATTCATCGTGGCATTGGTACTGTTGATGGTTTATATGTGTACCATGTATGGCTTCATTCCGGGTATGGTTGCCAATGGTGCATTGGTACTGAACATGTTCTTTACGTTGGGGATCCTTTCGTCTTTCCAGGCGGCCTTGACAATGTCCGGTATTGCCGGTATGGTGTTGGCATTGGGTATGGCTGTGGATGCTAATGTATTGATTTACGAACGTACCAAAGAAGAGCTGCGTGCAGGCAAGGGTGTGAAGAAGGCATTGGCTGACGGTTATGCCAACGCATTCTCCGCTATCTTCGACTCCAACTTGACATCTATCATCACCGGTATCATCCTGTTCAACTTCGGTACAGGTCCTATCCGTGGTTTCGCCACGACTTTAATTATCGGTATCTTGATTTCATTCTTTACCGCTGTGTTTATGACACGTTTGGTTTATGAGTACTTCATGAATAAAGATAAATGGTTGAACCTGACCTTCTCTTCCAAGATCTCCAAGAACTTGATGGCGAATGTACATTTTGACTTCATGGGTGGCAACAAGAAGTGGTTGACAATTACAGGTGTTATTCTTGTAATCTGTATAGGTTCACTCTTTGTACGCGGTCTAAGCCAAAGTATCGACTTCACAGGTGGACGTAACTTCAAGGTACAATTTGAGAATGCGGTAGAACCAGAACAAGTACGCGAGTTAATCTCCAGTAAATTTGGTGACGCTAACGTTAGTGTAATCGCTATCGGTACAGATAAGAAAACTGTACGTATCAGTACAAACTATCGTATTGAAGAAGACGGCAACAATGTTGACTCTGAAATAGAAGCATATCTTTATGAGACATTGAAGCCCGTATTGACGCAAAACATTACTCTGGAAACATTTATCGATCGTGAAAACCATACTGGTGGTAGTATCGTCAGCTCACAGAAAGGAGGTCCGAGCATTGCAGATGATATCAAGACTTCCGCTATGTGGTCTGTAGTACTTGCTTTGATTGCAATTGGCCTGTACATCTTGATTCGTTTCCGTAACATTGCATATAGTGTGGGTTCTGTAGCTGCACTGACAAGTGATACATTGATGATCTTGGGTGCTTATTCTCTCTGCTGGGGCTGGATGCCATTCTCACTGGAAATTGACCAGACATTCATCGGTGCTATTCTGACAGCTATCGGTTACTCTATCAATGACAAGGTGGTAATCTTCGACCGTGTACGTGAGTTCTTCGGCCTGTATCCGAAACGCGACAAGAAACAGTTGTTCAATGACTCATTGAACACTACTCTGGCACGTACTATCAATACTTCATTGAGTACATTAATCGTATTGCTGTGTATCTTCATCCTTGGTGGTGACTCTATCCGCAGCTTCGCATTCGCAATGATCCTCGGTGTTGTAATTGGTACATTGTCTTCTTTGTTCATTGCATCTCCTATCGCATACATGATGTTGAAGAACAAAAAAATAGCTGAGCCGGCTGCTGAAGTAGCTAAATAAGGACTATACAAGTTAACGATAAAAAAGGGAAGCCGAACGAATCGACTTCCCTTTTTATTTTGTAGTCCCGAGGGGAATCGAACCCCTATCTAAAGTTTAGGAAACTTCTATTCTATCCGTTGAACTACAGGACCAGCAACATTTGCGGTTGCAAAGATAAGGCATTCTCCCGATTTCACAAGGCCGAACGAAGATTTTATCGAGAAGTCAAGAAAATACAAGCAACACAAGATTTTATCAAAGTGTAAAGTCAAAACAGCTTCATACAGCATTAATTTAAGCGCTTATACTTACATTTAGTCAACACATGCATCAGTAGAACAAATGATAATATGCAACTTTTATTCGTTCAAGTCAGACACATAGTCAGAGTTTTGCTCACTCCAAATATCAAAAAACACTCATTTCTCAATTCTTTTAGTACACAATCACAGATTAACTCAAAAAGATTTTGCCAAGTCGCATAACTTTCCGACATTTGCAAACGTGCCTATAAAAAGCGTAGTACTTTTTGTAAGTACCCCAACCAACATGAGAACAGATTTTAAGTGATCCTATAAATTAATCATAGTAATACGAAATTATGGCAAACGACATGATGGTAAAAGAACTGGATCAAGTGGTAGTCCGCTTTTCCGGAGACTCCGGCGATGGTATGCAGCTCGCCGGCAACATCTTTTCAAC
>ERZ772818.3093-NODE-3093-length-11767-cov-2.595970_pt1 | contig 11767 bp, 6 predicted proteins | sample MGYA00580837_ERZ772818 | MGnify/ENA primary metagenome ERZ772818 (study PRJEB29015, sample SAMEA2737671) | human gut metagenome | biome: human gut; feature: human-associated habitat; material: faeces | place: China | collected 2012 ...
GTGACGGGTAGACCAACGAACGGACGCTTCATCACAAGTGTATTGAAGAGGAAGTTGCTTAGGAAGATTCCGATAGCAAAGATGAAGAATGCAGTATAAGGAGTTGCCATTCCGGTTGTCGGTGATTCAAAGTTGTTCAAATCCATGGCAGCGGCGACAAACCGGTAAAAGAATGACATCAGTATACCGGCAATAGCAGCAAGAATAATTCCCTTTTTGCTGTTATTGGTTCCCGCCTTTTGATTCTTACCGGCTGCAATACCGTTGCAAATGATGGCGATAACAATCAGCACGACTCCTGTGAATAGCCAGAACGGATCTCCTTTGGGGGAGCTGAAATAATTAATGAATACTCCCAATACCAATGCCAGTCCTACTCCCAATGGAAAAGCTACTGCCATTCCGGCAATGGATACTGAGGCGGAAAGGAGAATATTGGAAGCATTGAAAATAGCTCCTCCGATAAGTGCACTGGCAATATATGCCGCTTCCACTTGTTGGATGTCTTCCAGAAAACCTCTTCCCGAATCTCCGAAACTTCCTAGTGTGAATACCAGAAGTAGGGCGAACAGCAAGATGCCGATGGTGTAGTCCCAATAATAAAGTTCATAACGCCAATTCTTACTGGCCAGTTTTTGGGTATTTCCCCACGATCCCCAGCATATCATTGTGATAAAGCAGAAGATAATAGCTAAGGTGTAACTATTGACTATATACATAATGATTTTTTTTAAGATTTCAATTCTCTTTTCCTGTCACTTGTCTTATAAGTGCGTTGCGGGTTGCCCGAATATTTTCTTCCCCTTGAATAGTGAGATATTGGTGTTTACCGCTTTCAGAAGGAGAAAAAATACTTTGTCCGATACTGTCTATGGTGATTGTTCCCTTCTCGGATAAATTGAAATAATTATTCCCCGGTTCTATGGCTTGTAGCACGGATGTCAAATCCCATGTTTCTCTGTCATATGGCATTTCCTGATATATTTTATATGATACGCACAGAGGATGTTTATAACTGCCGGCAAAATCATTTAATATACTTTGATGAGGATATCGAATTTTGTTTCCTAGTTCCCATCCGCTGGCAATAATTGGAGTAGGCCATTCTTTGAAAGTAATTTGGGCTGCATTCAGATCATTAACAATGTTCCATTCAGGGAAGTCGAATTCATTACCATAGAGTCCTCCCATGACAGATAGTAATTTTACCTTTTGTGCTACCAAGGCTTTTCCATCCAGCTCGCTGTATTCATCTGCTTCCGAGATAAGCAAACGGGCTAGATTTGTTTCCGGGCCTAAGGCTATAAATACCACAGAATGATCTTCTTGCTCTGCCAGCAATTTACGCAACAGTTTATATCCTTCCAGAATATGATCTTTTAGGCTTCTTTTTGGATGTAATATTTTATTGTTGTCAATAATAGTATCCAGCGTTTGGCGGAGATAATGTCCGTCGTCTGTATTCATCCCATTATAAGCATAACCTAAAGGTATGTCGTATTTGTCGTTGAAACGACAATAAGCGTCAATATATTCCAGTGAATAAGGATTACACTTGCTTATAGTGATACCTAGCAAATCAATTTTTCCTTTTTTCTCATAATTAAGCAGCATTTGCATGGCTAAAACATCATCGATATCATTTCCAACATCCGTGTCGAGTATGACAGGAATTGCAGAAGTAGTCTCTTTCTGTTGTGCACAGGAACAGAATAAAGAGACGGTTATTAGAATGATTGCTATATATTTGAACATATCTTGGGTTTTTATAAGTTATTTCCAATATTCTCAATTGTATTGCTGGTTAATGATTGTTGCGAGGAATAATTTACTTTATAAAGTACGCCTCCTTTAGCATGGAGAGTCTGATTTTCTAAAGTTGCAGTTCCTTCTTTGGTAAATGTGCCATTTACATCATATCTTCCGGAAATGGTTTCTCCAAATTTACCATTCTCTAGTTTGAATTGAGAGTCATTCAAACTATAAATCAGTAAATAATTGTGCATATCTAATACGAAACCTAAAGAAGCATTATTTGTCTGGAATGTGATTTGTGCTCCAGTAGTACATATTAGTTGTTCTAATTTGTCTTTTGGCTGATTATCGTTAATATTAAATGCTGCAAAGTTCTCCGGTTTTACTTTGGCAACATCTATATAAGCTGCCGCCAAGCCTTTTATGAGACTACGAGTAGGAGGTGTAAAATCTTTTTCTTGTAAATCCCATGTATAAATTCCGTGGTCAATTTGGTCCGGTTCGGTGGTGTTGTTGATAAAGAAGTTACTGGTAGCCAAATCGTAAATATCATAGCCTCCTCCTAATGCGAAAGATGTCAAGATAAGACTCGGACTGTTTGCATAACTACCTTTGTTCTCGGCAACCAGCGCATAATTTCCTGCAATTGATGCGTATGCCATGACTTCATTTTTGAGATGTTTAACATTATCTTTATAAGCATCAACGCCAATGAAATCAATGCCTTGAAGATCGAATACATCTTTGGGGCGAGCATTAGTAGCCTCTGGAAATGGATTAATACCATCACCGTAAATTAGATTGACACGAGTTACTACTCTGTAAGAACTGTTTTTTACAGCTTTTCCTACAGTATTTAATGCATTTGTGATCATTGTCCAGGCCTTCTCTTTGCTTAGAGGGGTCCCATCCCGATATTTTAAATCTTTTTGGTCGATTCTCCAGCGCATTAACGCATCAGGTTCATTATGGATCTGAGCTGATATAACGGGGTGCTTGTCTCCATTTTGAGAATCCCAGTATCGGATGTGGTTAAATAAGGCGGTGATGGCTTTGGTTTCTCTCTCCAGTATCCATTCATCATCAAGAATCATGGTGTATTGATAACCATAATAGTTCCAAAAATTTCCTTCATCATTCCGGCTGAGCCTTTTGTTATATTCTTGAAGCACATATTGAGGTATCAGGTAGGAGAATGAATCTCCTACCATATTCGTACTGAACCAAAGTAATTCCATTTTCAAATTATACTTGTTGACGAACTGCAAGATTGAGTTTACGATACTATAATCGTACTTGTTTTCTTTAGGCTCTACCATATTCCATGAAATTGGAATTTGTACACAATTTAGTCCCAGTTCCTGAGCTTTCTTGAAGTAGTTTTCCACTTCATTAATAGTCATCTTGTCACAATTGAGAAGGGCATCAAGGCGTATTTGTGCACCAAGAAACGGAAAAGGTTTACCGTCAACAGAAACATATGTTTTGTTGTTTTCAGTCACTAGTTTACTTACTTCTATTTGAGAAAGTATTGGTTCGACGTATGTTTCATTATTATTGTCAGAACAAGCTGTTGCGAATAATGAAAAGAAAACCAGTGCGTAAGTTAGTATTATCATTCTTTTATACATAATTGGTCTTTGTTAAATTAGTAGATTATTGGATTATTGCGGGGTTCCTCCTCCTGTCATAGGCCAGCCCGGATTCTGATAGATAGGAGAAGAATCCAAATCACCTCCGGATGAAGTAACCAGAAAATGTTCTGCTGCTATCGGATCGAGATAGTGTGCCATATTCCATTTATAGCCGTTGTAAACAATGTTATTGGCTGTGATGTGATAAGGAGCAAGATAAGTACTGAAGCTACGTGGTGAAACATTTTCTCCTTCTTTAAGAATGGAGTTGCCGTTAGAATCTTTATACCAGTCCCAGCCATACATTTCCTGCCATAAATTCATTCCTAGGATATGGTAGGGTTTGGTAATCATCTGGTCCATTGAACGCCATCTATGTAAGTCCATGCTACGTAAACCTTCCGCCATCAACTCACATCTTCGTTCACGGCGGATATTATAACGTGTGGCATCAATAATTTCTCCGCCGGAATATGCCCCCCAATCAGTTTCTGCTTCTTTTGACATATCTGTAAGCCTGATTGTTTTGGTATAGTCCTCATCAATGCCGGCTCTGCGACGAATCGCTTTCCAGTACTTTTCTGCATAGGAGTCGAGTGAACCATGCAATTCATAATAAGCTTCTATATAGTTGAGATAGGCTTCGGCTGTACGGAATATGATAGAACCGACAATACTTTGAGTGTTATTTGTGTATTTCCCGTCAGGGTTTAATCCTTTGCGTAAGGCATAGCCTGTATTGTACTTTTCTGTAACAGAAGAGGCGGTTATATTGGGTCCCCATTCTTCTACTACCCCATGATCTCCTGCCTGAGTATGCAAATTTTTCTGTCCTGGCTTTTTGATGAAGATGTCTGCACGGGTATCCCTGTTTTTAGTGATATGAATGATATTATTATCTCCCCAATAAGATGAGTTTTCATCTGCCCACATCGGGGATGCATAAATAGGTTCTCCATTTTTAAGAATAAGGGCGTCAATCATGCTTTTAGTAGTGCCTACTCCATTGTTGCCGACACATCCGTATTGACAAACTTCATTTGCCACTCCTAATCCTGTGTTGTAGCGCCTCCATAAAAGTACTTCATTGTATTTCTCCATGTCAATATCGCAGAACATACTGAAATAAGGATTTTCAGGTTCCGAAGAAGTTTGTGGGAATACTCCTGTATTGGCAGTTAATATATTATATTTTTCTGCTATGATTTGTGCCGCTTTAATAGCTTCATCAAAGAAGAACTCTGATTCTTTTTCAATACTTCCGGATTTAAATGAGTAATTAGCATTATAATCTTTATTTGCTCCCGGCCATCCCGGTCCATTGGGTACAAAAGCTGTTCCTTTAAAATTCTTCAGCCATGAGCCTTCGTAAAGTGCGACCCTTGACTTGAGAAGGATAGCGCAGTCTTTGCTTAGCCGGTTCTTACCTCCGGAAGGAGCTATGTTTTGCATCATTTCTATAGCTTTGTCCAGATCAGATAAGATAAATCTGGCTACTTCATTTCGGGGGGCTCGTTTGCTGATTTCTATCAGAGCTTCACGTTCATTAGGATAAGTTTTAGTAATAATAGGAAAGTCGCCTAATGATTTTAATCTTTCAAAATACATGAAAGCTCTGAAGAAATACATTTCTCCGATATAGTGTTTGATATTGGTCGTGTTTCCGACAATGGCATTGTTTTCATACGATGGAAGCACATTTTCAAAGAAATAATTGCATCGGTAAATATCAGCGAAATACCATGAGCCTCCTTCTTGTCCTACTTTCCAGTATCCGGGTGCATACATTACGTTAGGTTGCATACCGGCCATATTATCTGTGTTATTGTCAATTTCAAAAGTTCCATATCCATAGGTGCCATGAGTAGGTAGCACTTGATATTGATCAGTAGCAAAAGCTGCAATATTACTTTCTGTTGTCAGATATTCATTTGGAGAAAGTTGATCAAGAGGTTCTTGATTTAGGAAATCATTGCAACTTGTCAAAAAGAGCACTCCGCTCAATAAGGTTGATATCGTAAGTCTTTTCATAATATCCTGTTTTTAGAATGTGACATTTAATCCAAAAGAGAATGTTCGGGATAGTGGGTAAACGTTTCCGTGTCCCCAACTACCGCCTTCGATTGATTCGGGGTCGAAGAAGTCAATAAGGCTCGTAATGGTGAACAAGTTTTCACCGGATGCGAATATCCTAAGGTGCTGCATTCCCATTTTTTGTACGATGTTGTGTGGCAAGCTATATCCTATCTGCAGATTCTTCAGACGTAGATAAGATGCATCTTGTAAATATTTAGTTTGTGATTGCTGGTTTTTATCGGTGTTGAATAAGGGTCTTGGATAGTAGGAATTCAGATTCGTTCCCAATGGACTGGCTTCGTCATTTCGGAAATAATCATCGTGTCCTTTTAGTGCTGTGGAAAACCAGGGCCCTTGTCTACCGTTTGCACCCCAGAAGTAGTAACTACCCTGAAAATAATCTCTTTTCAATGTTCCTTGCCAGAACATTCTGATATCGAATCCTTTCCAATCGGCGGCTAATTCCAGTCCTACATTATATCGGGGCGTGGAGTTACCTATTCTTTTTAAATCACCGTGATCTTGTAAGGTGCGGCTTCCGGCATCAATTTTTCCGTCTTCATTCAGATCTTTATACATAATGTCTCCGGCTTTCCAGTCTTGTCCGAGATTACTTTGTCCACCGTTGATTAATCTTCCGATGTGTTCGGCCATTTCCTGGTCAGATTGTGCAATGCCTATCGTTTCATATCCCCATATTTCACCCACGTATTTTCCGGCATAAAATCCATCTATCAGTCCGGAAGGATTTGAATAACGAGTAATCTTGGTACGACTGTCGGCAAGTGTAAAGCGGGCACTATAATTCAATCCATTATTTAACCGGTCTTTCCACATTAGTTCCAGTTCCCATCCGAATGTTTTAAGATTTGTATTATTGGAACTGGGAACGGCTGTTCCAAGGACTACAGGCAATTTCTCCGAAGGGCCGACCATATCGTCAGTTTTACGAATGTAATAATCAAAAGAGCCGGTTAGCCGATTGTTAAACAGGCCAAAGTCAACTCCGGCATTCCATGTACGGATTTTCTCCCAGGAGAGATTATAGCTGACGAGTGAAGGTGCCCAGGCAATATTGGCTAATGTTCCGTCAATGATCCATGATCCTGTTCCTGTACCGATTGTAGAATAAGTCGGATATAAAGAAGATGTATTTTGGTTACCCAAACTACCATAAGAGGCTCTGACCTTAAATGTGTTGACAACTTTGCTGACAGGCAGGAAGAATTTTTCTCTGGCTATGTTCCAGCCTACTGATGCGGAAGGGAAAAATCCCCAACGACTGTCACTACGAAATCGTGAGGAACCGTCATAGCGTAGATTTACTTCCAGAAGATATTTTTCCAGGTAATCATAATTCAATCTGCCGAAGAATCCGGCGGTAGCCCATCTGTTGTGTCCACCTGCTACATTCGGAGCAACTTTTTGGTTATTTGAATCCATTCCGGTAGAAGTGTTGATAGTCGGTTTTCCCGGATAAATGACTCCTAGCTTCTCAGCAGCTATATCTTTATAATTATTTTGTTCGGCTTGAAACCCGAAAAGAACTTTCATATTATGTGATTTTGCAAAGGTCTTTGCATAATCTGTATAGAGATTTACATTAAAATAATCGCTGGCATAAGTGCCTTCATGTACTTGGGAATCGTTATTCCATGTATTGCCCTTAGTCTTTCCGTCAACACCTGTCTGATGAACAGTTAAGTAATCCCAGTGTGAATATTGTGTATTGTATCGATAGCTTAAATCTCCAATCAGTCGCCACCCTTTGATAGGTTCTACCGTTATATTCAGTTGTTGGTAGAGCCAAGTGTTTCGTTCTTGTTTTTCACCTCCGTTTTGCATTTGGAGCACATGGTCGTCATATAGAATACCATTTGGGTCATAGAGAGGTTTGGTAGGCCAACATTGGCGTCCGATTTCGGCAAAAAAACTTTCATTAAGATGTGTCGGCTGTACATAGTCACTTCTGATAAAGCGAGTATTGAATCCGACTGATACTATTTTTGATAATTGTGCGTTGATTTTTGCAGATGCAGTATATCTGTTTGAGTATTCATCTCCGATTCTGAGCTCTCCATCCTGACCTAAATAGTTCGCTGATAAATAGTATTGTATTTTGTCTGTCCCGCCAGTAACGCTGATATTGTGCTCGTGTGCAAAGACATTGTCTTTGAAAAAATAGTCATAATAATCAATATTATCATTTCCTTGTGAATATCCGTCTGCCCATAACGAAGGATTATTGGGCACGGGGATGGTAGAATCGGTAATCTTGCCGGCCATATAGTCTTTGATGCGGTTTATCCTTTCTTCCGAGACCCAGTTGTAAGGTCCCCATCCGGAATTGGCAGCTGCATCATTATAGTATAAGGAGAACGTGTAAGAGTCTAATGAAGAAGGCATGTTGATAGGGCTACTTACACGAAAACTGTTGTTGTAGTTAACTTGCGCTTTACCGGCCTTTCCTTTCTTGGTCGTTACTAAGATTACTCCGAATGGCGCTCTGGAACCATAAATAGAAGAAGCTGCCGCATCTTTCAGAACTGAAATAGATTCTATATCCTGCGGATTAATGGAATAAATATCTCCTTCCATACCATCTATCAAGACTAGGGCACTTCCTGTAGAACCTTCTCCGATAGTTCCGACTCCACGTACATTGATCGATTGTTTCTGATTGAGACCTCCTCCCTGATTGCTATAAATATTCAAACCGGGAACCTGTCCTTGTAATGCCTGGACTGCATTGGATACAGGGATTGCTTCGAAGGCTTTCGAGTCAATGACTCCGACAGAACCGGTTAAATTAATCTTCTTTTGGGTACCATAACCTACAACGATCACTTCATCCAATAAATTGTCGTCAACTCCCAGTGTTACGTTTATCATTTTTCTATCACCTACTGTAAACTGGACTGTTTTAAATCCGATGTAACTGAATTCAATAGTTGAACTTGGATCCGCTTTCACTTGGTAGTGTCCGTTAAAGTCAGTGACGGTTCCGGATACTATATTCCCATCTTTTACTTTTATGGAAACTCCCAGTAGAGGTTCTCCATTATTATCTTTTACTGTTCCGGATACATAATTCTGAGCATATGTATTCATTGAACATAAAAGTAGGTAGCCCAGCAGGCAGATAAGCTTATGACTTGAGTTATAAGTTATCAGGTGGACAGCTTTCTTTAAGAGAGTAGAGTGTCGATGAGTTTTCATAATCCATGAAATTTAAAAGTTGAATGATAAGGCTAATTCTTTTTCTAACATGAAGTGTTTTACTTCATCGAGAGTAGGAATAGACGGTTGGGCACCAGAACGTGTAACAGCGATAGCTGCCGCGGCATTCGCAAAACTCAATGCATCTCGGTCTATTTCCCTTTGGGCACAAATTACAGCCAATGCACCACAGAACGTGTCACCTGCTGCAATAGTATCAATCGCATTTACTTTGTATCCGGGAAGCTGAATGATTTCTTTGTCGTTTTTCATATATACACCTTGACTTCCTAATGTGATCACAGCATTGCGTGCACCTGCCTGTAATAAGCTTAGAGCGATTTCTTCAAGATTATTTCCTGTATATTCAATTCCTGAGATGAAGGCTGCTTCCAGTTCATTGACGACTAGTATATCAATGGCTTTCATCAGTTCCTCATCAATCAGGCAGGCGGGTGCGGGATTAAACAATACCTTTTTACCTTTTTGTTTAGCCAGAAGAGCTATTCTTTTAATCGTTTCGTAAGGAATCTCGGCTTGCATAACTATGATATCTGCTTCGTCAATTACCTTTGAAAAATGAATAATTGAACCGGGTAATAAAGAATAGTTAGCTCCGGGAGCTACTGCTATGCAGTTTTCACCACTGTCGGCAACAAAAATGAGTGCAGTCCCTGTGGGCTGATTAACATCATCTATGATATAATCAGTAGTGATACCTTCTTTCTTAAAGTGTTTTTTTAGAATTTCTGCATACATATCATTTCCCAAAGAGGTAATGAACGTTACAGATCCCCCGAGTCTTGCTGCTGCTACAGCCTGATTGGCGCCTTTCCCCCCGAGGGATTGCATGAAACTGGCATCTCCGACTGTTTCGCCAGGCGCCGGGAGATGGTTGACTTGTGCAACCATGTCGATGTTTGAACTTCCAATAACTACTACTTTCATTTGAACAGATTTATGTGTTTAACCTAGGTCTTATCTCGTTTATAGCACAACTTCTCTTTTATAAGGAATCGCACTCTGTGCACCGATTCGCGTGACTGCTATAGCTGCCGCCGCATTGGCAAATTTCACAGATTTAGCGAGTGAATGCCCTTCAGACAGGCAGACGCTGAATGCTCCGCAAAATACATCTCCGGCACCTGTTGTGTCAATCGTCTCTACTTCCTTTGCGGGAATCATGGTATATTCATCTTTCTCTTTTACGTAAGCCCCGTCTTTACCTAAAGTAATGACAACATTCTCTATACCTTTCTCTCCGATAGCCTGAGCGGCACGATGAGCGCTTTCTATATTCATCACTTTGATTCCGGATAACATTTCCGCTTCAATGCGGTTGGGGAGTATGGTGTGCACGTTCATTAAGAATGAGTTGCTCAGGCTGGACGCGGGAGCCGGATTGAGGATTACCTTTTTCCCATATTTGCAAGCAATAGTAGCTGCATATTCCACTGTGTCTATGGGAATCTCAAGTTGCATGAGAATAATATCAGCTTCCTTGATTTTTTCTTCGGCTTTATTGATATCCTCAATAGAAAGCGAACGGCTTGCTCCCGGTGCTACGATAATGCTATTTTCACCGAAAGAATCTACGGAGATAAGTGCAACTCCGGACGGACTTTTCTGGTCGGTAAATATATATTCCGTATTAATTTTCTCTGATCTGTATATTTCCAATGCTTGCAGGCCGAACAAATCATATCCGATTTTGGATATGAAGGTGACTTCAGCTCCCAATCGGGCGGCTGCAATCGCCTGATTGGCTCCTTTGCCACCGGGATTCATGTAGAAGGTTCCGCCTAGTATGGTTTCTCCGGGAACAGGTAGTCTGTTGGCTTTTACGACCATATCGGTATTGCAACTACCGATGACTACAATTTTGGGTCTATGAATTGATATAGTTTCCATAGTATTAAAAATTAAGACTATGCAAATGAAAGCAATAATCATGCATAGTTTTCTACATTAATAATTGGTTTATATAATCTCAAAAATGATATCTTATATTGAATTTTCCTTGTATACAGAAGAGAATAAAGGGGTAATGTGGAATGAATTTATATAATTACAAAGAGAAAATGGAGATTTGAAAAGAGTGTTTTTTTCGTCTGAAATACGAATCGGACACCTTAGCCTTTAACATTCTTTTGCGCTAGTACGTACTCTGAGGACTTCAGACAGTTTCTCTTTCCGGATTTTGGACTCCATCCACGCTGTAAAGTCAAAGAGGCGTAAAAGCTGACTTTCATATTTATTATTATATAATTCATGAATCTCAGGAGACAGCTTTTCCCAGAATGCTTCTCTGTCTTTTTTCAGGATGGGAATATTTCTTTTATTCAGAAACCATAAAATGATACGTTCTGTTTTGAAAGTCTGTTCTTTGGGGGAAGATAGACTTCGGGTGATGGAGCGGGATTCATACTGGATCAGCTCATGCTCCTGCACTTCATAAAAGACGATGAGACGGACCAGACGAATAGTTCTCATTAAAGGCAGATACTTTATATTATGGTCTATGATAGCGTTGCTGATATATTTTTTAGCAGTTTTATATTCCTGGTTGCCAATGTGCACGAGTGTGGTGTAAAGCAATAATTCACTTTTTCGGATAGGGCTTAACCAAGCTTCTTTATCATAAAGTATTTCCTGGTAGTTTGCCATAAGTTGGGTACATTTTGAGAAATCTCCTTTATCCAGATAGGGAAATAGTTGGTATTGGAAGAGAAGGCAAGTTGCATTTACTTTAAATTCGAGCGAAGTGCTGTCTGATATGAGCTTTCTTAATTTATCAAGGAAGTAGGGGATTTCGTCATAGTTGCTCACAGACCGCAGGCTGCCGAGTACTCCTTCGAGTACAGATAAATAGTATATAGGAGGATTTGACCAGAACTGTTGATTCTGCTCAAATAATGAGTCCAGTTCTTTGTATGAATTTAGGGCAGCTCTGTAATCACCTGCTCCCATCAGGTAATTAGCCTGAAAAAGTTTATGGTTTCGTGTTAATTCAAAATTACCTTCGGAGTCTGAAGAAGCGGCTATATAAAGTTCGTTGACCATGAGGTCATTCATATCCTGTT
>ERZ772818.3097-NODE-3097-length-11760-cov-3.545493_pt1 | contig 11760 bp, 9 predicted proteins | sample MGYA00580837_ERZ772818 | MGnify/ENA primary metagenome ERZ772818 (study PRJEB29015, sample SAMEA2737671) | human gut metagenome | biome: human gut; feature: human-associated habitat; material: faeces | place: China | collected 2012 ...
AGGTCTACCACAAAGTGACCCTATAATACGCAATAAAGCAGGCCGCTGCCGCCGGAGACACCGTAAGTTCCCGGGGCGGCGGCCCTTTTTACAGGAATTACACAGATTACTTGCCCCCATTGCAGATTTGGGATATAATAAGGGCAGTCGTTGAATTTGTAGCCGGAGGAACCCCATGCCTAAAGATAAGCTGAAAACGATCTACGTCTGCAACCAGTGCGGCGAGACCAGCCCCCGGTGGATGGGCCGCTGCCCCTCCTGCGGGGCGTGGAATACGATGACCGAGGATGTAGTGGCGGAACCGACCAAAAGCAGTTCCCGCGCCGCAGCCCCCGTCCGCGTGACCGGTCAGACGAGCCTGACGCCCCAAAAGCTGAAAAACATCAGCACCACCGAGGAGAAAAGCCGCATCGTCACCGGCATCAGTGAGCTGGATCGCGTACTGGGCGGCGGCATCGTCATCGGCAGCGTTACGCTCATCGGCGGCGAGCCGGGCATCGGCAAATCGACGCTGATGCTGCAGATCTGCGGAAAACTGAGTGAAACCGCCAAAATTCTGTACGTTTCCGGCGAGGAATCGCCGCGTCAACTCAAGCTGCGCGCCGACCGTCTCGGCGTCAGTTCGGACAAGCTGTATGTCCTGTCCGAGACCTGCCTCGGTGATGTGCTGGAATCCGTCGAAGAAGAAAAGCCCGACGTTTTGATCGTCGACTCCATCCAGACGCTCTATCAGGACTCGCTCGAATCGCCCGCGGGCAGCGTGGCGCAGGTGCGCGCCTGCACGCTGGAGCTGATGCAGCTGGCCAAAGGGGAGGGCATCACCGTCTTTGTCATCGGGCACGTCAACAAAGAGGGTTCTATTGCGGGCCCGAAGGTGTTGGAGCACATGGTCGACTGCGTTTTATATTTCGAGGGTGAGGCGCACATGAGCTATCGCATCCTGCGCGCGGCGAAAAACCGCTTCGGCGCGACGAACGAGATCGGCGTATTCGAGATGCGCAGCGAAGGCCTTGTCGAAGTGCCGAACCCGTCGGAAATGCTGCTTTCGGGACGACCTGACGATGCGCCCGGCACGTGCGTGACCTGCGTGATGGAAGGCCAGCGCCCGGTGCTGGCCGAGGTGCAGGCATTGCTTGCGCCCGCGGCGCAGTCAGTCTCGCGGCGGACAAGCAACGGCTTTGACTACAACCGCGCCGCCATGCTGATGGCGGTGCTCGAAAAGCGCGGCGCGCTCAAGGTGTCCGGCTGTGACGCGTTCTTGAACGTCATCGGCGGATTGAGCGTGGACGAGCCCGCAGCAGACCTTGCCGCCGTGCTGGCGCTCGCGTCGAGTTATCTCGACAAGCCCATCGGCAATCACGTCGCCGCCATCGGCGAGGTCGGCCTGACCGGCGAGCTTCGCAGCGTGAACCATTTGAGCGAGCGGCTCAGCGAGGTGCACCGTCTGGGCTTTGAAACATGCATCATCCCGAAGCAGCGCAAGGATCAGATCCGCGCGCCGCAGGGGCTCGCGCTGATCGAAGCACGCAACATCGCCGAAGCGCTGCGCGCCATTGTGCAGGCGTAAACGCCGATGCGCCGATTGTAAAGCAGTTTCTATAATCTATAATATAGTAGCAAAACCGGCAGCGTTTTCACGCTGCCGGACCCATAAAATCCCATGATCCTGACAAAGGAGGTTTTTGCCGCCAGCCACGCCAAAACGCTCATTTCTGCAAGAATACGCTTTTCCGCTCCCCTCAATTGAACAAAATTTTTATTTTGTTCAATTCTGTATAGACTTCAAAATGCCCCTCTCCATCGGCTCCTTTATTGAAAACCGCCGTACAGCCGATCAACGGCATGTGCGCTGTGCATCCCGTTCAAAGGATCAATCTCTGCGTCGCGTTTGAACTGCCAACAACGCTCACAGATCAAAGCTGCTGAATTTTTCTTTGCCGACATCCCGACATTTTGAAATTCAATTTTGGAGTATCTCTCCGTATTATTTTTGCTGTAACGAATGAGCTCGCGTGAAAATGCGGCTTACTTTATATTATGAACGACTACCGCTTGGAATCGCCGCCGATCCTGCGTGATTTTTTATCCTATCACGAGACCATCAAAGCCCACTCGCAGAAAACGGTTGACGAATACTTCCTCGACCTGCGCAACTTTTTTCGCTATCTGAAGCAGTCGCGTGATCCGTCGCTGCGAGACCTCCCTTTGAGTGAAATTTCCATCATGGATGTCGATCTCGACTTTGTGAAAAAAGTAACATTAACCGATATCTACGCCTACATGACCTATCTGAGCCGCGACCGCGTGCAGCATCAGAACAGTGACGTGTCTGACTACGGCCTGAACGCCGCGTCCAGAGCGCGAAAAATCGCAACAATTCGGTCTTTTTACAACTATTTGGTCAATAAAGCGCACCTTTTGGACACGAATCCCTGCAAGGACCTCGATTCCCCCAAGATCAAAAAGTCGCTGCCGAAGTACCTGACGCTCGACGAGAGCGTGCAGCTTTTGCAGTCCGTCGACGGGCAGAACCGCGAGCGCGATTACTGCATTCTGACGATCTTTCTGAACTGCGGGCTGCGAATCTCCGAACTCTGCGGCCTCGATCTGCAGGACATTCAGGACGACGCGCTGCGCGTGCTCGGCAAAGGCAACAAGGTGCGCATCGTCTACTTAAACGACGCCTGTAAGGATGCGCTCAAGCGTTATCTCGCCGTCCGCCGCCCCATCTCCGGCCGCGACCACAATGCCCTCTTTCTCTCGTCGCGCAACGAGCGCATCAGCCGCTCGAGCGTCCACGCGCTCGTCAAAAAGCACCTGAGCGCCGCGGGGCTCGACGCTTCAGAATACTCCTCGCACAAGCTGCGCCACACGGCGGCAACGCTCATGCTGCAAAATGGCGTGGACGTCAAAGCCGTGCAGGAGGTGCTCGGACATGAGCATCTGAACACGACGGAGATCTACACACACATTGATAACGACGCGCTGCGCGTGGCTGCAAAGGCAAATCCCTTGTCGCATGTAAAGATGAAAAAGAACGAGGATTAAAATTGACTTTCCCGGCTTCATCCGATATACTTAATAGTTGATGAAATGTATTTTTCAAGGAGGGTTTCCATGAATACAAAAGAGCTTTCCCCCATCTGCCGGCAGGTGCGGCGCGACATCATCACGATGACCGCCAACGCCGGCAGCGGCCACCCCGGCGGTTCGCTGTCCGCGGTGGAGCTGATGACCAGCGTCTTCTTCAACCATATGCGCGTTGACCCCAAGAACCCGCACGACCCCGACCGCGACCGCTTCGTGCTCTCCAAGGGTCACGCCGCTCCCTGCTATTACGCGGTGCTCGCCGCCAAGGGCTTCATCTCCCGCGACGAGTACGCAAACTTCCGCCAGCTCCACTCCATCCTGCAGGGCCACCCCGACGCGAAAAAGGTCCCCGGCGTGGACGCCTCCACGGGTTCTCTCGGTCAGGGCGTGTCCATCGCTGTCGGCATGGCGCTGGGCGCCAAGCATCTCGGCAAGGATACGAAGGTCTTCGCCCTCGTCGGCGACGGCGAGAGCCAGGAGGGTCAGATCTGGGAGGCCTATATGGCCGCCGCGCACTATAAGCTCGACAACCTGACCGTCATCATCGACAACAACGGGCTCCAGATCGACGGCACGAACGACCAGGTCATGAGCCTTGGCGATCTGCCCGCCAAGCTCCGCGCGTTCGGCTTTGACCTCGTCGAGCTGCCCGACGGCAACGATCTTGACGCCGTCGAGGCCGCACTCTCCAAGCCTACCATGCCCGGCAAGCCCAAGGCCATCCTTGCACACACCGTCAAGGGCAAGGGCGTTTCGTTCATGGAGAATCAGGTCGGCTGGCACGGCAAGGCCCCAAATGCCGAGCAGCGCGAGCAGGCTTTGAAGGAATTGGAGGACTAAGAACATGGCTGATAAAATTGCAACCCGTCAGGCTTACGGCGAAGCGCTGGTCGAGCTTGTCGAAAAGAACGATAAGGTCGTCGTGCTCGACGCCGACCTCGCCAACGCCACGCAGACCTGCAAGGTCGCCAAGGCGCACCCCGAAAAATTCTACAACTGCGGCATTGCCGAGGCCAACATGGTCGACATTGCCGCCGGTATGTCCACGATGGGGCTCATCCCCTACTGCTCCTCATTCGCGATGTTCGCCGCCGGTCGCGCCTACGAGCAGATCCGAAACTCCGTTGCTTACCCCCACTTCAATGTCAAAATCTGCGCGACCCATGCGGGCGTCAGCGTCGGCGAGGACGGCGGCAGCCACCAGTGCATCGAGGACATCGCCCTCATGCGCGTCATCCCCGGCATGACGGTCATCTGCCCCGCGGACGCCAACGAAGCAAAGGCCGCCACCATGGCGATCGCCGAGATGAACGGTCCTGTCTACATGCGTCTTGCGCGCCTTGCCACCCCCGTTTTCGAGGGCGACATGGTCAAGCCCTTTGAGATCGGCAAGGCCAACGTCCTGCGCGAGGGCAAGGATGTTGCGATCTTCGCGACCGGCCTCATGGTCAATGAGTCCCTGATGGCTGCAGAAATGCTCGCCAAGGAAGGCATCGACACCGCCGTCATCAACATCCACACCATCAAGCCTATCGACGCTGCGTGCGTCACCGAATGGGCTGAAAAGTGCGGCAAGGTCATCACCGTCGAGGAGCACAGCGTCATCGGCGGCCTGGGCGACGCCGTGGCCGACGTCCTGATGGGTAAGGTCAACTGCAAGTTCCATAAGATCGGCGTGAACGACCGCTTCGGCCAGTCCGGCAAGGCGGCGGACGTGCTACGCGAGTATGGCCTGACGGCCGATCAGATCGCCGAGACCGTCAAGGCGAACATCTGATGAACACCGCGCCCAAGTGCGTCGACATGACGGAATCACTGCGCCGCGGCGCAGGCCGCCTGCTTTATGACGGAGATGAAGGCTCTCTCGTCCTCAGCATGGACGGAACGTTTTTGCTGAGCGACATGCTGGACGGCGCGCTACTGTGCGAAAAGATTCGCACGCTCTGCCCTGCCGCTCCCAAGCTGTTCACCGTCAAAAGTGACGATGCCGCAGCGGCGCTGATGCGGGAGTTTTCCCTGCACGATTCCATGCGCTGCACGCAGTGGGTCTATGAGAAGAGCGAGCCCCCCTGCCCCGTCACGGCGGACATCCGCCCGCTGACGCAGGAGCATGCGGCTCTGGTTGCGTCCGTCTATCACGACGGCGACGGTGCGTACATCCGTAACCGCATCGAACACGGCGCACTCTTCGGCGTATTTGAGAGCGATGCCCTCGCAGGCTTCGCCGGTTTTCATGACGACGGCAGCATGGGCATGCTCGAAATTCTACCGCCGTTCCGCCGCCGCGGGTATGCCGCGCAGCTGGAAGCATTTCTGATCGCCGCGGCGCTGAAGGAGGGCCGCGCGCCCTACTGCCACGTGGTCGACGGAAACGAAGCGTCGCTGCATTTGCAGCGGAAAATGGGCCTCACCTGCACCCGCCTTCCCGCGATCTGGGTCAATTAAGCAAAGAAAGGAGACAAAGCGAATCGGTTTTGTCTCCTTTTTTCAAAAATATCGCAAATCCTCTTGCAAAATCAAATTTCTGTGTTACAATGCAATTAGTTCCAAACGTACCAAACATTTGAAATAACTTTTTATCAAAGGAGAAGATATTATGCCGCTCGTAACATCTACTGAAATGTTCAAAAAAGCCTATGACGGCGGATACGCCATCGGCGCGTTCAACGTCAACAACATGGAGATCGTGCAGGGTATCACCGAGGCCTGCCAGGAAGAGCACGCGCCCGTGATCCTGCAGGTCAGCAAGGGCGCCCGCGCCTACGCGAACCACACCTACCTCGTCAAGCTCGTGGAAGCTGCTGTCGAGTGCTGCCCCGACATTCCCATCGTGCTGCACCTCGATCACGGCCCGGACTTTGAGACCTGCAAGTCCTGCATCGACGGCGGATTTACCTCCGTCATGATCGACGCCTCCTCCAAGCCCTTTGCCGAAAATATCGAGATCACGAAGAAGGTCGTCGAGTACGCACATGACCACGGCGTCGTGGTCGAGGCCGAGCTCGGCACCCTCGCCGGTATCGAGGACGAGGTCAAGGTCGCCGCGCACGAGGCGTCCTACACCCATCCCGAAGAAGTCGAGGAATTCGTCTCCAAGACCGGCTGCGACTCCCTTGCCATCGCCATTGGTACCTCTCACGGCGCTTACAAGTTCAAGCCCGAGCAGTGCACCGTCAATGAGCAGGGCATCCTCGTCCCGCCCCCGCTGCGCTTCGATGTGCTGAAGGAAGTCTCCAAGCGTCTGCCCGGCTTCCCCATCGTGCTGCACGGCTCCTCCTCCGTCCCGCAGGAGTATGTCAAGATGATCAACGAGCACGGCGGCAAGATGCCCAACGCTATCGGCGTGCCCGAGGATCAGCTGCGCGAGGCCGCAAAGCTCTCCGTCTGCAAGATCAACATCGACTCCGACCTGCGCCTTGCCATGACCGGCACCGTGCGCGCCTTCCTCGATGAACATCCCGACAAGTTTGACCCGCGCGAGTATCTCAAGCCCGCCCGCGCCAACATCAAGGAGCTCGTCCGCCACAAGCTCGTCGATGTGCTCGGCTGCGCCGGCAAGGCCTAAGCGATAAGGAGAACTGCTATGAGTGAATTGAAAGGCGCGTGCATCATCGGCCAGTCCGGCGGCCCGACCTCCGTCATCAACGCGAGCGCTTACGGCGTCATCCGCACGGCGCTCGATTCTGGCTGCATCACGAATGTCTACGGCGCAGAGCACGGTATCAAGGGCGTGCTCGAAGACCGCCTGTTCGACATGAGTCAGGAAGACCCGAAGGAGCTGGAGCTTTTAAAGTACACCCCCTCCTCCGCCCTCGGCTCCTGCCGCTACAAGATGAAGGACCCCGACGAGGACGACACCGATTACAAGCGCATCCTTGAGGTATTCAAAAAGCACGACGTCCGCTATTTCTTCTACAACGGCGGAAATGACTCGATGGATACCTGCAATAAGATCAGCAAGTACATGCAGAAGGTCGGCTACGAGTGCCGCGTCATGGGCGTGCCCAAGACAATCGACAACGACCTTTATGGCACCGACCATTGCCCCGGCTACGCCAGCGCCGCCAAGTACATCGCGACGAGCCTGATGGAGGTCTATCAGGACGCGCACGTTTACGACACGGGCATGATCTGCATTGTCGAGATCATGGGCCGCCACGCCGGTTGGCTGACTGCCGCCGCCGCGCTCGCGACGAAGTACGGCGCGGGTCCCGACCTCATCTACCTGCCCGAGACTGATTTCGACATGGACATGTTCCTTGCCGACGTCGAGCGCATCTACAAGGAGACCGGCAGCTGTATGGTCGCCGTATCCGAGGGCATCCACTATGCCGACGGCAGCTTTGTCTCCGAGGCCAAGACCAGCGCGACGGACGGCTTCGGTCACGCGCAGCTCGGCGGTCTCGCCGCGCTGCTGGCAAGCATCGTGAAGGAAAAGACCGGCGCGAAGGTGCGCGGCATCGAGCTGTCGCTGCTCCAGCGCTGCGGCGCGCACCTCGCGAGCGAGACCGACATTGAAGAGGCCGTCATGGCCGGTAAGGCCGCGGTGGAGAACGCCGTCGCCGGCATCACCGACAAGATGGTCGCCTTTGAGCGTGAGACTGTGGACGGCCACTACGTTTGCAAGACGAAGCTGCTGCCGCTCACCGAGGTCGCAAATGCGGAGAAAAAAGTCCCTCTGGATTGGATCAATGCCAAGGGGAACGGTGTGACACGTGATTTTATCGACTATGCGCTGCCGCTCATTCAGGGAGAGCCGTGCCTGACGAAGAACGACTCGCTGCCGCGGTTTGCAAATCTGAAAAAAGTGTTGGCTGAATAAATGGGGAGAGAAACGATGAATATAAAGCGTAAGACCGTCATTGCCGGCAACTGGAAGATGAATAAAACGGCAGAGGAAACATCTTTGCTGATAGAACAGATCAAAGCTGTAGCCGATACCGCTGCCTGCGAGGTGGTCGTATGCCCGCCGTTTACCAGCCTGCAGACTGCCTGCGAAGCCGCGGCAGAGAGCGGAATCAAGGTGGGCGCGCAGAATGTCCACTTTGCGTCAAACGGAGCCTACACCGGAGAGATCAGCACCGATATGCTCCTGACGCTCGGCGTGACGCACGTCATCATCGGCCACAGCGAACGCCGCCAGTACTTCGGTGAGACAAACGAGACCGTCAACCCCCGCCTGACCGCCGCGCTGAATGCCGGTCTGACTGCGATCCTCTGCGTCGGGGAGACGGAGCAGCAGCGTGAGCAGGGGATTACGGATGAGATCATCCGCGCCCAACTCAAGGTTGCGCTCAAGGAGATCGACAGCAAGCAGATGGAGCACCTGATCGTTGCCTATGAGCCTGTGTGGGCAATCGGTACGGGCAAGACTGCCACCGCTGCACAGGCTGAAGAGGTCTGCGCCATGATCCGCTCAACAGTAGGCGAGCTTTACGACAAAGCGGTTGCCGAGGGGCTGACCATCCAGTACGGCGGTTCGATGAAGCCCGGCAACGCAGCAGAACTGCTCTCTCAGCCGGACATCGACGGCGGCCTGATTGGCGGTGCCGCCCTCAAGGCGGAAGATTTTGCTGCGATTATCGCAGCTTGCCGCGGCTGATAAAAGATGCATAAATCGGGGCATTGCCTGTGAGGGCAATGCCCCGATTTGCCGGATAAGCGCTTAAAAGGTGGGACGGTTTAGGGGAGACGATGTACTTCCGCATTTTTTCGTGGACAATTCGCTCCGCTTGGGGTAACATCATAGAAAAACGGGAACGGACGCTATTCATGGACAAGTACAGCATCTTAAAGCAATATTACGGCCACAGCGCGTTTCGCGCGGGGCAGGAGGCGCTGATCGACGCGATCCTCTCTGGGCGCGATGCGCTGTGCGTCATGCCGACGGGCGGGGGCAAGTCGCTCTGCTATCAGATCCCCGCACTGCTCCTGCCGGGCATCACGCTCGTCGTTTCGCCGCTCATCTCGCTGATGAAGGATCAGGTCGCGGCGCTCAAGAGCGCGGGCATCTCCGCGGCGTACATCAACAGCTCACTGACAGGCGAGCAGATCCGCACGGTCTACGCCCGCACGCGCAAGGGTGCCTACAAGCTCATCTACGTCGCGCCCGAGCGGTTGGAAACGAACAGCTTTTTATCGCTGATGCAGGAGATGGACGTGTCGTTTCTCGCTGTGGACGAGGCACACTGCATTTCACAGTGGGGACAGGACTTCCGCCCGAGTTACCTCGGCATTGTCGATTTCATCAATGCCCTGCCGCGCAGACCCATTGTCGCGGCCTACACCGCGACGGCGACAAAGCAGGTGCAGTCTGATATCCTGCGGCTCTTGCAGCTGCAAAGCCCGTACCGCATCGTGACGGGCTTCGACCGTCCGAACCTCTATTTCGACGTGCGCCGCCCGAAAAACAAGTTTTCCGCCCTCGCCGCACTCATTGACGAGCGAAGAGGCAGAAGCGGCATCGTCTACTGTGCAACGCGCGCGGCGGTCGAGCGCGTGTGCGACAGCCTGTGTGACCGCGGCATCGCCGCCACGCGCTACCACGCGGGCCTCACAGATGAGGAGCGGCAGCAGAATCAGGACGATTTTCAGTTTGACCGCAAGACCGTCATGGTCGCGACGAACGCTTTCGGCATGGGCATCGACAAGTCGAACGTCAGCTTTGTCATCCATTACAACATGCCGAAGAGCCTTGAGGCCTACTATCAGGAGGCGGGCCGTGCCGGACGCGACGGCGAGAATGCCGACTGCGTCCTGCTCTTTGCGCCCGCCGATGTGGAGACCGCGCGCTTTCTCATCGAAAACGGCGGGGCCGACCAGCTCTCGGAGGAGGATGCCGCGCTCGTGCGCAAGCGCGACTATGAGCGCTTACAGGCGATGACGGGGTACTGCAAATCCGTCGACTGTCTGCGCGGGCGGCTGCTTGACTACTTTGGCCAGATACACCCCGCAAACTGCGGGAACTGCTCCAACTGTAAAGCGACCTACCAGACTGAGGACATCACGCTCTCGGCGCAGATGATCTTATCGTGCGTCATGCGCATCCGCGAGCGGCTGGGCTACTACGTCGGCAAAACGCTCGTCATTCAGGTCCTGCGCGGGAGCCGCGACCAGCGGCTTTTGTCGCTCGGCCTTGCGAGCCTGTCGACCTATGGTCTCATGGATAAGACGTCGCCGAGCGTCATCGAGCGGTACATCGAATACCTCGAATCCGCGGGATATCTCGAGGTCGACCAGCGCTATTCGACGCTCCGGCCCACAAAAAAAGCATCCGCCGTGCTCTTTGACGGCGAATGCGTGCTGATGCAGAAACGGGTGGAGCCGAAGGCGGAGAAAAAGTACCCGCGCGGCGCGTTTTCGGACGAATTCGAGGAAAACAGCCTTTACGAGGCGCTGCGCGCCCAGCGCGCGGAGCTTGCCAAACGCGAGAGCGTTCCCGCCTACGTCATCTTTTCGAACGCGACGCTCGCCGACATGGCGGAGAAAGCACCGCGCTCGCTCTCCGAGCTTCTTGAGGTCTCGGGAGTCGGCGAGCGGAAGGCCTCCCGCTACGGAGAGGCCTTCCTGCGCACCATTGAGGAGTATATACAGCAGCAGGGGTGAAGCGCTCTTACTTCAGCACCGTGTCGTCGGCCAGCGTGATGGTATAGCCGTTGAACAGGATATCGCCCTCGGCGAGGTCGCTGAGCTCGATGCTCTCGTCATTTTTTGTAATTTCCGCATTCGCGAAGTCGAGCGTCACACTCTCCTCGCCCGCGGTAAAGCTGCTGCCCATGCCGCCGGGGGCGCTGCCGCTCGGGGCCTCGCCATCAGGTTTCTCTGGAGGCTGGCTGCCGGAATCACCGCTCTGGCTGTTGGAAGAACTGTCCTGGCCGCTCGGCATCTCGGGCGGCTGGCTGTCGGTGCTGCCGCTCTGCGTTTCGCCGTCCAGCTTGTCGGGCGGCGTCTGGCCGGAATCGGAACTGTCAGACACGTCATGGGACGGCATACCGCCCGCACTCAGCTCGCCGAGCTGCATCGTCACGGCAGTGCCGTCAATGTCGGTGATCTCGCCGGTGATCGTCTGGCCGGAGTAGTCCGATGTTTTGCTGCCGCACGCGGCGAGCGACAGTGTCAGCGCCGCCGCACAGAAAAGAGAACGAATCTTTTTGCTTTTCATCAAAAATGACCTCCTTCGTCATTGTGTATCCCAAATGCTTCCGCGGGGCTGTCGTTTTTCGCTTTCCCCTTGGAACGAGGTCATTATTGCCCGCCAACCTAAAAAAACTAAAGGAAAGTTTGAACATTTTGTTTTTCACGAAAACGCAAAAAGCAGTGCCGCCTGAAATCAGGCGGCACTGTTCCTATTGATATGATGTTCCCACCGGCGCGGTGCAAGCGGTTAGTCCGCTCTAACTTGCAGTCTTTTGAAAAGCCGCCGCAGGGCAGCTTTCCAATATATCCTGCTTTCCCGCTTGCCTTCGGGAAGGTGATCGACCTTGCGTATTGTAGCACAGCGATTTTCGCATTGCAAGAGCGGTTTTCAAATTTTTGCGATATTTTCTGTGCATTCTACGCGTTTTCGCCCCGCTTGCCGCGATAGGCTTTTCCCATTCCGCGCCCCGCGGCACTTGCATCCCGCGGCTTTCGCTGGTATACTATGTCCAGAAGTTAGATGTATTTAACAGA
>ERZ772818.3099-NODE-3099-length-11751-cov-5.595503_pt1 | contig 11751 bp, 8 predicted proteins | sample MGYA00580837_ERZ772818 | MGnify/ENA primary metagenome ERZ772818 (study PRJEB29015, sample SAMEA2737671) | human gut metagenome | biome: human gut; feature: human-associated habitat; material: faeces | place: China | collected 2012 ...
CTGAATCCGCAGATGGTAGTTGCAGATGCAGGATATAAAACTCCGGCAATCGCCCCTCAGCTGTTGGAAGATGGAATCCAACCACTTTTTCCGCATACCCGTCCCAAGACCAAAGAAGACTTTTTCGGAAAACACGAATTCGCATATGATGAATACTATGATTGTTATATATGTCCGGGAGCACATATATTGCCATACAGTACAACAAACAGAAGTGGATATAAAGAGTATAAAAGCTGCGGTGAACATTGTGCTGAATGCCAATATCTTTCAAAATGCACAGAAAGCAAGGATCATATAAAACTGATCACACGTCATGTATGGGAAGAATATATGGAAGTGGCAGAAGACATTCGGCACACGATAGGAAACAGACAGATCTATCAGTTAAGAAAAGAAACCATAGAGAGGATATTCGGTACAGCGAAAGAACAACATGGATTTCGATATACGCAGTATGTAGGAAAGGCGCGGATGGAAATGAAAGCCGGGCTTACCTTCGCATGCATGAATCTGAAAAAACTGGCAAAAATTCTGGAAAAACGAGGCTGGAATACAGCCAGATTTTTGTTGATTTTGAAAAAAATAAAAAGAAAAGAAGTTTTAAAAGAAAAATGGTGCTGGGCATAACACCCAACACCAAGTTTGTCTACAGTCTGTAACAACCACCGTTTCAACCGGTGGTTGTTTATCAGCTCACCTTCAGATTCCCAGAACAGCAGATATCTTAATCTCTTTTTCCGTTTCACTGAGATCAAAATCTCCACTATCTTCCACAGTCATATGTACCTCATACAGTACGTCTTCGGATAATGTATCCGGTGTTTCACCATCTTCTGTCTGGATATGCCATTTCTCTGCCGGAACTTCTTTCAAGGTACCATCTGTACCATATGCATACAGCTTCAGAGAACCTGTTTCCCCGGAGATTCCTTTCATACGTATTGCAACGGTTGTATTCGGATGTACGTTCTCAATTGTGATCGTATTCAGCCATCCTTCCACATCTCCCTGTCCACCGTCTGCCGCAAATTTCTCCTGACTTAACACATTGCGCATTGCCTGATCCAGATCAACCTTACGATAAGGCATTTCCGGCAGATAAACAAACCTGTCCTGAAGCCTCAGAAGTTCCAGATAACCGGTCGGACAGTAAAGTGAATTTCCGCTGTTTCCAGCATACATTCCAATAGCCATATTGTTGTATCCCGGTTTGTCAGAAATATCCATGGTAAATGCAGTCTCGCCTGTCTCAAAATCAAGCATGATATACTGCCACATACCAGTTTCCAGATTCTGTACATATCCGTAGATATATCCGGTTGCCGTAGATAATTTCATCATGGAAGTATCTGACAGATCACTTCTGCACCAGATACTCTTCATTTCGTATCCATCCTCAGTCTTAATCGTATCTACGCGTTCCACACCCGGCGTGATCATTTTATTTCCCTGTTTCAACCAATTTTCATCATAAATATTGGTATAACTCTGAATGGAGGAATCACTGTCCTCTTTTCCCAGGTTGGCACTTCCTGCACCAAACCAGTTACATACGATGGTACTTACGGTTCCTGCACCGTTATCATATACGATCGCAGAATTTTCAACAGATACCTGGCTGCCCTCCGGAAGTTCATCGATCACAGGAAGACTTGCAACAACTTCTCCTGTTTTCATATCCAGAGCAAGGAGATTTACGGTCTCCTGATTATCGGTAAACATCACCAGATCTTTTGTAAGGGATGGAGAGCATCCGCTGCCCCAGGCAAGACCTCCGCCAGTTGTTTCATCCCCTTCTTTGCTTTCTTTCGCACCAGCACTCTCGTAAGGAGTTTCCCAGATTTTCTTCACCCCATTGTCCGCCTGCAGCAGATAACAGTTCTGATTCGTCAGTATCACTGCTCCATCCTTGGATGCTGCAATTCCATTCTCTGCACCCTCTCCCGGAGCCAGCTCATATACGAAGACTGCCTCTGACAGATCAGTTTCCTCTCCATTTAAAATGGCATCAATAGCTGTACGGGAAATATAGCCCATAGCACCCTGCTGTTTCCTGTCAGGGTAAATACGGAATCCTCCGGTTGCAAACCAGAGATTTCCTTCATAGTCAAACACTACAGCAAGAAGATTCTGATCCAGTGTTTTTCCAAGTGCTGCCTCTGCCGCTGCTTTAATATCAATATCCAGCACTTTCTCAAATTCCGGAAGTACGTTTCCGTCTTCATCTGTTGCCTTCAGCATCAGCACATGGTTATTATTGGTCGGACACACCAGACGGTTACTCTCATCTACAAAGGAATAGGAGCTCTGGATCAGATATTCTCCATTGTCATGCTGTTTTGGAGAAAAATATCCCAGTGTCTGTGTTTCCTCTGCATTGATATCACGAATTGCCAGTCCACCAAGCAACGGAACCACTGCATGTCCATAAGAATCGAAAAAGATAGCAGGAGACGCATTTGCATTGGTTTTTTCATAAGAAACATTGATTTCTGAATAAATGCCTACCGGTAATACTTCGTCTGTGGAATCTGTATTGTAGCAGTCATGATGAATATTGGAATCACTTGCTGCCATATAAGGATTCTCGTCAATAACCTTCTGTGTAAGTGTCTTTATGGGCAGTTCTGATGTCTGAGCTGTATTTTCCTCCGTCTGTGTTTCTTCTGCACGTACCATATTTATTGATGGTTCAGATGTTGCAGCAGCTATAAAAGTGATCATTGCAAGAATTAAAGCTCTTTTCTTCATATTGTTTTCCTCCTGAGTGTTTTTATCATATTACCTTGCTGCGTTCAAACCAAATGGAAAGTCCTTCTTTTATTTTTTGCTCTTCCATAGGTTTCATAAAAAAATATTCTATCCGCATCCTGAACGCATGAAGCGAAAAATCAAGATCACTGCACCAGATGATCCCACATTTGGGATACAGGGAACGAAGATGTTCTGCCGCATTCAGCCCGGGCACACCAGGTAATGCAAGAAACACCACTGCCGGTACTGTTTTTCGTGTCCACTCAAAAAATTGTTCCTGATCCTGATAGATTTCAATCAATGGAAAAATTTTCTTTTCTGTACAGTAATTCCTGATATATTCCGCACAGTTCTGTCCTTCCTGTTTCTGATCAGTCAATATAGCAATACAATACACGACATCCCTCCTTTTCCATCTGATGTCTCCCATTTGTTATTCTCATTATAAAAAAGTCGGAAATTATTTCAATAATTCTGTCACGAAACGCCAGAAAATGACACGAATTGTAAATCTATGGTATTTAGATAATTTTAAGTTTGGGGAATTGTCTGTCGGAGCGGACAGGGATTAATTTCTTTTTTAGCAGTGCCATCACATTTATATTTTATATACTCAAAGAAAACAGGCTGGTCCACATATCTTCTGTAGAAACCAGCCTGAATTCTTATTGGTTTACAATGTGATCTTGTACGTGTTATAGGAACATTTTCCCATTCCATAACTTATACCCGCTCAAATACCACCGTCACCTGTCCGCCGCAGATCATTCCAAGACTGTCCTGGCCGTCTGCTGTTAAGGCATAGTGTTTTACTTCTTTTTCCTGTACTTCTTTACAATGATTGATGACTTCGTACTCTACTTTGCCGCCGCCAATGCTGCCTGTAATGTGTCCGGATGGTTCTACGAACATTTTGCTTCCTACTCCTCTTGGAGAAGAGCCGGATTTCTCTGCGATAGTGACCATGACACCATGACGACCTTCCAGAACTGCTGTCTCTACTTTTTCATCACAGTATGCGGAATAATGCTGATTTTTTACCTTAATAATCTCTGCCATAATGCTCACTGCAATTTCCTCCGGAAGCTGCCCGCCAAGAGGAATTCCGATTGGTGCATGGACTTCGTCCAATTGCTCCAGAGTGTAACCTTCTTTTAGAAGATTTTCCCTGGTGATCCGCACTTTGTTTTTGCTGCCGATCATGCCAAGATATTCGTAGGGACGATGGAGAAGCCTGCGAAGGCAGTCTGCATCACCAATGTGGCCTCTGGTAAGGATTACATAATAAGTGTTATCGTAAGGCGTAATGTACTTATCCAGTTCTTTAAAATCACCGTAGACCAGCTGGTCTGCTTCTGGAAAACGCTCCTTTGTCACGAAATATTCTCTGTCATCCATGATCGTTACATGGAAACCAAGCATTTTTCCCAGATGAGCAGTAGGCTGGGATACGTGACCGCCGCCAAAGATCACAAGCCTTGGATTCTTGCGGTAATCTTCTACGAAAAGCCGGTGACCGTCTGCTTCTGTCACTTTTGTCTCTTTCGTCTCACTCAGAATATTCAGATAATTATCCCATATGGAAGCATCTTCCGTTTTCTCGGGGATCAGCTGTACACCTGATTTTTTTTCAGCAGCTTCACCACAGTTTTCTTCTCTAATAACCGTTTCTGGTTTCAAAATGCACTTCTTTCCCATATATGGTCCATCCAGAAAAATTCCAGTTTTTGCCCTGCCTTTTTCATCAAGAATCTGATAAATTTTATTATACATGATTTTTCACTCCATCCTGTCATATCAACTACCCATCCCTTCCTGCCATCATTACCAGGCATTCTTTAATCAATCCCTTTTATTGTTACTGTTCACCGGTAACGTTCCGCGAGGTGTTTTTTGTGAACAAAGTTCACGGAAAACCCGAGAATTGCGGCGCGAAATCATGCGAATGCATGATTTCTGTGCATCGCGAAGCGCGTTACTGGTCACGGAGTGAACAGTAACCTTTTATTGGCAAGAGGATGATGCAGCGGTTAAAATTTCATTGCACCTTTCATTCCTATATATTATAATACATCCGGAGGAATTTTCACAATGAAGAAAAAAAGAATTATGGCCAGTTTTCCCATTCGGATTCTGGCAGTCAGTATACCCGGCCTCCTTGCAGGCCTGTTTTTAAATGCCACAAGAACTATGGGACTGACCTCCGGGGCTTTGAATCTGGTGGTTACAGCCCGTTATGTGCTAAGTCAGATAATCACCTTTCTGGCACCGCTGATCATTATCGGTCTTGTGGCATCTTCCATTATTTCCGTAAAAAAAGCTCCCACACCAGTCACCGCGCCAATTGTCCGGATCACTTATTTTTCCATGCTTGGAGCCGCAGCTTTCGCATCCGTTCTTGGATATCTGATCATTCCAAAACTTCCGGTATCCACAGACAGTTTATCTTTCCGCTTCCTGCCGGATACCTTGTTTGAGCTTCCCATTCCAGCACCGGTTTCTGCACTGAGCGCGTTAGTACTTGCTATTTTGCTTGCCCTTGGTGCCTGCTGGACCAATGCAGTGCGAACCAAAGAGCTTTTGCAGGAGTTTCGGGGAATCACCCTTTCCCTGATGTCCAGGATTCTTCTTCCACTGCTGCCTGCTTATATCGGGCTTTCTCTATGTACACTGGCTTATCAGGGATATTTCATCAAGTATCTGCCACTGTTGCTTCTGGCACTTATTATTATAATTCCGGCTTATATGGTCTGGGTGTTGGTTCTGTATCATATTGCAGGATCTTATGCCGGAGAAAAGGCATGGGGAATTTTGAAAAATTATATACCGGTCTGTAAAATGGCTTTAAGAACCCATTCTTCCACAGCTGTGGAAAAATATTCACAGGAAGCAGCTGACAAATGTGTGCCGCTTGATTCCGAGCTTATCAAAGAGGCAATTCCTCTTTTTACCCAGATTCATCACTGTGGTTCTGTGCTTGCAGAGGTATTCTTCGCTATGATGATCTCCCGTATTCTATACGGCTCTGTTCCTGCACCGGGAACTATGGTGATTTTCAGTATTTTGCTTGCCACCTGTTCCATTGGCACACCCGGACTTCCATGGGGAACCGTAATGGTATCCCTGGGAACCCTGACCGGAATCCTGAAATTCGGAGATTCCGGTGTGGCGCTGATGTTCGCTGTTTTTGCACTAAATGATGCTTTTGCAGCAGCATGTAATGCCACATGTGACGGAGCCGCTGCACTGTTTCTGACAGGGTATGTGAAAAGACATGATTTAGCGCAGAAAGTAAGCTTTAAAAGCTAAAAAGTATTATTTGCTCTCATATCTTTAGTCGCACAATAGCAGTTCATTCACATCTCACAAAACTTAAATGACCAGAAACTCTTATTTCCTTTACTGTAAGAGTTTCTGGTCATTCATTATTTTACGGCTACCTTACATTATCTTTTAACAGTTACAGAAATAGCTGCAATTATGGCTGTTCCTTTTTCTTCGCTTTCATTATTTCTTTCGCTGCTGCCCAATACTTTCCTTCATGATCTGCTCACTTTTCAGACAATATTCACTTTCAAAAAACGCGGGCTACGGCAACCGAGTTCGGGTAAAATCTCCCACAAATTGTGGCGCACATCTTGCAAAAAGCCTTTTTCAGACACGTTCTAGGCCAGTGGCTGTCTCAATCCTCTCTTAATATAAGTTCCAAGTTTCTCCTGCACCAGTTTTCCATCATCCACAGCAAGTTTTCCCCGGAGGAATACCTTGTCAATATCTCCATGTATTTCAAAGCCTTCATAGGGGTTATTGTCTGTATTATAAGCATGTGTTTCCGCAGAAATTACATTCTCTTTTTCCGGATCAAATACTACAATGTCTGCGTCGCTGCCTTCGGCGATAACTCCTTTGTTTGGATATACACCGTACAACTTAGCTGGATTTTCACACAGAAGCTGGCACATTTTCTCGACTGTAATTTTGCCGGTGCGCACGCCGTAAGTATAAAGAAGAGTTCCCCTTGTCTGAACTCCCGGCAGGCCACCTGGAATCTTGGTAAAATCCGCTTTTCCCATTGCTTTCTGGGCAAGGGTAAAGCTGCACTGGTCTGTAGCTACTGTCTGGATATCTCCATCTGCCAGGGCTTTCCACAGGCAATCCTGATCCGCTTTCTTGCGGATTGGCGGAGCGCACACATATTTGGCACCTTCGAAATCAGGTTTGGAATAAACGCTGTCGTCCAGAAGAAGATACTGAGGACAGGTCTCTGCAAATACGGTCTGACCATTTTCCCGGGCACGGATGATTTCTTCGTATGCCTTGCGGTTGGTCAAATGCACCACCATGACCGGAGCTCCTGCTTCCTTCGCAATTACAAGAAGACGGTGTACTGCCTCGGCTTCCATGGTATCCGGACGTACAAGAGGATGATTCTCCGGACCCAGTTTTCCCTGTGCTTTCGCTTCCTGGGTCAATGCGTCGATCACGCCTGCATTTTCACAATGTACGCCTGCGAAACAGCCTTTTTCATTTAAGGCCTTTATGATCTTATAAAGATCCTCGTCGTCTACGATCATTGCCGGGTAAGTCATATATAGCTTGAAGCTGGTAATGCCCTCATGGATCATATCCTGAATTTCTTTCTTTGTCTCCTCATTCCATTCCACAATGGACATGTGAAAAGAATAGTCACAGGAGCATTTGCCGTCAGCCTTTTTGTGCCACTTCTCAAGGCCCTCTTTCAGGGTATGTCCACCTTTATCCTGTGAAGCAAAATCAATAACCAGAGTGGTTCCGCCAAGGATTGCCGCTCTTGTTCCTGTCTCGAAATCATCTGCTGTTACAGTACCTGCGACCTCCAGGTCAAAATGGGTATGTCCGTCAATAAATCCCGGGAAAAGGAGCTTACCGGATACATCCACCACCTTGGCATCTGGCTGTGAAAGCTCCTCTCCTACTTTTATGATTTTTTCGCCTTCCACCAACACATCCTGTTTCCTTGTGCCTGCACCTGATATTACGGTTCCGTTTTTCAAAAGATATTTCATACAACAGATCCTCCCTTCACATTTCTGTAGTTATCTGCCATTCCCAAGCCAGTCCTGTATTTATTTTTCTTCCACATTGACTTGCATTTATACAAAATAACCAATTTTATTTACCTCATATCTTATTTTAATGTAAATATACCACATGTATTTTCCATCTTCAACAAAATAAATACGAAATTTTTTGAGCCTTCAATAATTTTTTTGTAAAATTGTCTTTTTATTTTTTTTCTGACATGCTATTATAAATATAGTAAGTCATTCGTTACTATCTGCAACATACGAATACAGGTTACTGTTCACTACATTCACAGCAACCCGCTTCGCGATGCACAGAAATCATGCTTTGCATGATTTCGCGCCGACATTCTCGGGTTTTCTGTGAACTCTGTTCACAAAAAACACCTCGCGGAACGCTCCCAGTGAACAGTAATAAATACAGACAGGATGCCCGGATTCTATGCGGAGATTCCAGGCATCGACCCATGGCAGGATTTTCCTGCTCTTAATAAAAAAATCAAATCCAAAACAGGAGGGAACAAATATGGGAAGATTAACTGTCTTAGAGCAGATTGCGCAGGATATCGCAGCAGAATTCGGGAACGACTGCGAGGTCGTCATCCATGATCTGAAGACAAAAGAACCGGAGCATTCCATTATCTATATTGTAAACGGACACGTAACCGGACGAAATGTAGGTGACGGTCCATCGGACGCAGTTTTCGACGGCATCCGCCAGAAAGGACGGGGAAGTGACTGTGCTCCAGCCGACCACAATGGTTACCTGATGAAAACAGCAGACGGCAAGATTTTGAAGTGCAGTACTTCATATATAAAGGACGATGACGGCAGCCTTCACTATGTATTCGGCATCAACTACGACATCACCAAGCTGACCCTGATCAACAGTGCCCTTGATGATCTGATCACCCCGAAGAACAAAGAAGAGAAGCCGAAGCAGATCACTCACAGTGTCAACGATCTTCTGGATCGTCTCATCGAAGAATCCGTGAAGCTTGTAGGCAAGCCGGTAGCTCTCATGAATAAAGAGGATAAGGTAACTGCGATCCAGTTTCTTAATGATTCCGGAGCTTTCCTTATTACAAAGTCCGGAGATAAAGTAGCGAATTATTTTGGAATCTCTAAATATACGCTTTATAGTTATATTGATGTAAACAAGTAATATTATAGTTATTTTTTTATATTTTATAACAAAAATAACATATTGGAAACATGTTATAAAAAAGCCATATAATACCGTCTCCTCATTACAGGATTTGGTTATTATATGGCTTATTTTATTAAACCAGTCAGAACACCCTCTGCCAGTTTTACCTGCTGTTCGTTAGAGCGTGTTTAAAAAGGCTTTCTGCAGTCTGCTGCCTGCAGGCTGCGGCTACTCTTCCTCGCTTCCCAACTGGTGCGCTTCTTTATAAATTTCACAGGCGCCCTGATTTACACATCTTTTATAGGCACAGTCCATAAAGGTAAGTATCCTTTTCCCATCTTTTTCTTCATATTCACAGCACACTGTCTGACTGCCGTTACAGGTTCTGCAAAAACCTGAGATAAATTCTTCTGTTTCCATTTTATCATCCTCTCAGCTTATGCACAAAGATCCCGCTTCGCAGCTTCGGCTCAAACCAGGTGGATTTCGGCGGCATCAGCTTACTCTCATCTGCAATCTGCATCAGATCTTCCATAGAAGTGGGATAAAGCGCAAACGCAACGCCTCTGGTCTCATCTGCAATAGTCTGAAGCTCTCTTAACTTATGACTTCCGCCTACAAACTTAATACGCTTGTCAGTCCTTGGATCACCAATGCCTAGAACCGGACCTAAAACCACATCCTGAAGAATCTGGGAATCCAGCTGACCAACCACATCTTTTCCCTCATAAAGCTCCGGCTTCGCCTTCAGAAGATACCAGAAACCATCCAGATACATACCAAAACAGTGCTTCTCCACCGGCTTGGCTGGAAAACCTGGAACAATCGTCATGTCGAAGTTCTCTTTAATTTTCTCAAGGACATCTTCCACGCTCTGCCCATTCAGTTCCCTCACCACACGATTATATGCCAGAATGGTAAGCTGGTCATATGAAAAAACAACGGAAAGAAAATAGTTAAACGCTTCTTCCCCTGTATAATCCGGATTCTCCTGGCGTCGCTTCAGCCCCACTTTCACAGCAGAGGCAGCTCTGTGATGTCCGTCTGCAATATAAAGTGCAGGGATCTTCTCCATCTCACCCTGTATCTGGCTAATTGCCTCATCCCCATCGATCACCCACACACGGTGTGTGATCTCGTCCTCTTCTGTAAAATCATAGGCTGCTTTGTGCTCTTTTTTCCACTGCTCAAGAAGAGCACTCAGCGCATCTGTATAACGGCAGGCAAGATAAATGGGTCCTGTGTTAGCATCACATACATCCACATGATTGATTCGGTCCAGCTCTTTATCTGATCGGGTAAGTTCATGCTTTTTCACCACATTATTCAGATAATCATCAATAGAAGCGCAGCCTGCAATTCCAGTCTGAACTTTCCCCTTGCGTACCAATTCATATATGTAGTAACACGGCTTATTGTCCTGAACCAGAACGCCAGTCTCCTCCATCTTATGCAGGTTCTCTTTCGCTTTCTGATAAACCCTCGCATCATAAAGGTCCGTCCCTGCCGGCAGATCCATCTCTGCCCTGTCTACATGGAGAAAAGAATTCGGATTCTCTTTTCCAATGGCTGCTGCCTCTTCTCTATTCACTACATCATATGGGAGGGCAGCTACTGCTGCTGCCTTTCCCTCTGTAGGTCTAAGTGCTTTAAATGCACGAAATACTGCCATAAAATCTTGCTCCTTTCCCGTAGCGTGCTTGAAAAATCATTCCGGCAATCTGCACGCTCCATACATCCGGTTCAAAAGTATTTTCATTATTTTTCTTCGGCTTTTTTCAAATGCCATACCTTATATTTTACCACAATCAAAAAGCTCTTGCAATCAAACTAAATATTTTTTGAGAAAGCTAAATTTTTTTGTATTTTTCTATTGCAAATTGATTTATTTATGTTATTATACTTATAAGGAAAACAAAAATGTAGTTAAGATGTACTCTAATAACTAAAACCACGAAGGAGGTTTTCACCATGACAGACGGACTGAAATGGACGGTCAATCATGTTCCGGGATCTGATGATAAATTCCTGGACCTGATGTCCGAAGAAAACGTAACCAAAGCAAATGAATTCCACAAAAGTTTCCCCCAGTACTCCGTAACACCACTGCAGAAGCTTTCCGCTCTTGCTTCCTATCTTGGAGTAAAGGGCATCTACTGCAAAGATGAATCCTATCGTTTCGGATTAAACGCCTTTAAGGTTCTTGGAGGCTCTTATGCAATGGGACGTTACATAGCGAAGGAACTCGGCCGCGATATCAGCCAGCTTCCTTACAATGTTCTCTCTTCTGATAAATTAAGAGAAGAATTCGGACAGGCTACTTTCTTCACTGCTACAGATGGAAACCACGGCCGCGGCGTTGCATGGGCTGCTAAACGCCTTGGACAGAAAGCCGTAGTCAGAATGCCTAAAGGAACCACTAAAACACGTTTTGACAACATCGCCAAAGAAGGCGCCGAAGTAACCATCGAAGAAGTAAATTATGATGACTGCGTAAGAATGGCTGCCGCAGAAGCAGCTAAGACAGAACATGGCATCATTGTTCAGGATACTGCATGGGCCGGCTATGAGGAGATTCCATCCTGGATTATGCAGGGATACGGCACTCTGGTACTGGAAGCAGATAAACAGCTGAAGGAGAACGGCATTGACCGCCCGACACACGTATTTGTACAGGCAGGTGTTGGTTCTCTGGCAGGTGCAGTTGTAGGATATTTTGCCCACAAATATAAAGAAAATCCTCCGGTAATGGTTGTCTGCGAAGCAAGTGCTGCCGACTGC
>ERZ772818.3108-NODE-3108-length-11712-cov-4.227503_pt1 | contig 11712 bp, 10 predicted proteins | sample MGYA00580837_ERZ772818 | MGnify/ENA primary metagenome ERZ772818 (study PRJEB29015, sample SAMEA2737671) | human gut metagenome | biome: human gut; feature: human-associated habitat; material: faeces | place: China | collected 2012 ...
TTCTTAAACCTAATTTCTCAATCAGTGCACGGTATCTTTCGATGTCTGTTTTCTTTAAGTAAGCTAACAGTCCACGTCTCTGACCTACCATTTTCAGCAGACCACGTCTGGAATGATGATCCTTGTGGTTGTTCTGTAAATGCTCAGTAAGCTCCTGGATTCTTGCAGTAAGAACAGCTACCTGTACCTCTGGTGAACCAGTATCTCCCTCACATCTTGCATACTCTTTCATAATTGCTGTTTTCTTTTCTTTTGAAATCATCTTGATTTCCTCCTTATTATTCTTAATGGTCTCCCATGCAGGTATTCCTGTGGGGACGTAATCGCCGCATATTAAGAGACGGTCGGAGTGTCCAACCCCTGAATATGGGCTGTCTGATATGTGAACGCAGGAAGTAAACCTACTCACACCTTGCCTAGTATAGCATACCCGCCAGATTCTGTAAACTGTTTTTTTCGTTTTTCTTCCCGATATTATTTCTCAGTTTTTTCAAAAAATCTCCGGCCATCCTCTGCATCCGCCAGAAGTCTGCTCTTCAGCGCCTCAAGAGAGGGAAATTTCCGTTCCGGCCTCAAAAACTTTTTGAAATCCACCCGGCATTCCTCTCCGTAGAGATCTTCCTTACAGTCAAAAAGATAGGTTTCCACCCCTATAAAGCTCTCACCAACTGTAGGCTTACAGCCAATGTTGGTAATTCCGTGGTATATCTTATCCCCGAAATAAGAGCTTGTCACATACACACCGTTTGGCGGCAGGATCTTGGTCCTGGGAGGCACGAGATTGGTGGTGGGAAGCAGGACCTTATGTCCCATTCCCCTGCCATGTACCACCTGGCCTTCCACAAAATAATCCCTTCCCATAAGGGAAGTAACTTTCTCCATATTTCCTTTTTTCAGTTCTTCTCTGATATAGGTACTGCTGATCTTCCTGTGTCCATCCATTTCTTTGGAAAGGATTTCCACATCAAAGCCATACTTTTCTCCAAATTCCCTAAGAAGCTGGGGCGTGCCTTTCCGCTCAAAGCCGAACCGGTTGTCCTCTCCCACTACCACGTAGGAGGCCCCAAGATCTCCCATAAGAATCTCTTTTATAAAATTCTCAGCCTTCATATGCCGGATTCTGTCACTTAACTGGCATTCTACCAGCACATCCACGCCAAGCTTTTCAAGAAGGGAAGCGCGCTCCTGGCTGGTAAGGATCATGTTGCTGGAAGCATCAATGGCAAAAAGGACAGCCTGTTCTCCAAGTGTCTTCCGCTCCCTGATCTTCTCAACCAATTTTCTGTGGCCACGGTGGATCCCGTCAAATTTTCCCATTGTTACTGCACAGTTGGCAAGTTTTGGAAACTCACCCTCTATCTTCAGGTATTCCATAATCTCTCCTGTCAAACCAGTTTATATCTGATTGGTAACTATTCAGCATCTGCCGAATCGTCACTTTATTATTCAGAACATTTTCACCGGATAATATTTCTTCTTCCCCGCATCCCACTGAAAAATACCTGTAAAAGTTCCGTCACTGGCGTACATGCGCACCCAGCCCTCTTTGTGCTGGGGACTCACCAGATTGTCGGACAGCGGATTTCCATTTGCCAGAAGTCTGTCCCCGTAAGAATTCGCATAAAGAGCGGGATAATCAGCCAGAACCTTCTCCACCGGATCGATCATATCCCGGACGGTTCCATCTGCCACAGCAGCTTCCACCTGGGCAAGCGTATGGCTCTCAGAGAGAGAATACCGGCCTACCCTTGATCGGAGCAGTTCTTCCATACAGCCGCCACAGCCAAGCTTCTCGCCAATATCATGGCACAAGGTGCGGATATAGGTTCCCTTACTGCAGGTCACTCTTATTTTCACCAGCGGAAGATGAAATTCCAGAGGCTCAATCTCGTAGAAGCACACCGGCCGGGCTTTTCGCTCAACTGTTTTGCCCTCTCTTGCCAGCTCGTAAAGTTTCTTTCCATTTACCTTCAGAGCAGAATACATAGGCGGAACCTGAAGCTGCTCCCCTACAAAGCTTTTCAGTACCTTTCGCACCTCATCCTCAGTCACATTCACCGGCTTCTCTTCCAGAACTGTTCCAGACATATCCTGGGTATCCGTGTCGATTCCCAGATGTAACACTGCCTCATACGTTTTTTCCTTATCTGTAAGAAGATCCACCAGCTTGGTGCCTTTTCCAAGGGCTACCGGCAAAACACCGGTAGCATCCGGGTCAAGAGTACCTGTGTGTCCTATTTTTTTCATATGGAGAATTCCCCGAAGCTTGGCTACCACATCATGGGAGGTAAAGCCTTTTTCCTTGTGAATTACAATGATTCCCTGAAAATCTGCCATTACTTATCCTGTCCTAAAAGCTGTTTTTCGATCTGCTCTGAAATATTGTTAATAACATCGTACATGGAACCGGCCAGATCGCAGCCTGCTGCTTTCACATGTCCGCCTCCTCCGAAATAGGAAGCGATCTTGCTTACATCTACAGAACCGTTGGAACGGAGTGATACCTTGAATACCTGGCTTTCATGCTCGTAAATAAACATTGCCACTTCCACACCTTTCGTAAGACGGAGCTGGCTTACGATTCCATCCAGGTCAGACGGCTTTACCCCATAGAAATCCATGTCTCTCAGCTTCATGTAGCCAACGATACATTTACCATCCAGAAGCATAATGCTCTCTGCCAGAACACGCCCCATGACCTGATTCTGAATGTAGCTCTTCTGATAGAAGGATTCGTCAATAATATTAGAAAAATCAACACCCTTTTCCATCAGGTCACCGGCAATACGCATGGTGTCCGGAGATGTGGAGGAATACTGGAATACACCTGTATCGTGGATCATTCCGGTATAAATAGCAGTTGCAATATCCAGATCGATTTTTTCTTTGTTAAGAAGCTTATACAGAACCTCGCTGGCAGAGCTGATCTCACCATGTACGTGGTTCACATCTGCAAAGCCTGGATTGCTCACATGATGGTCAATGCAGACGGTCTTTTTCGCAGAAGCGAAATAATCAGCCGCTACTGCCAGACGGTCAGGGGCGCTTACATCACAGGTCACAAAAAGATCGTATTCCATAGGATCACCTGCTTCATAATGTACCTCGTCCATGCATGCAATATGTCCGAATACCGGTTTCGGCTTCTCCAGATAGATATCTGCCTTGATTTCAGGATACCATTTCTTTATATACAGATAAAGTGCCATGCAGGAACCTACACAGTCACCATCCGGGCGAACATGTCCCCCAATTCCCATGGTCTTTACGCCATCCAGAATTTCTTCGATTCTCTCCATTCCCTTCACCTCGATTTTTACTCTTCGTCTTCAGTTTCTGCTGTATCCTGTTTTTCCCCGTCCTCACTCTCAGTACCCTTCGAATGGTCGTGTTCGATCACGTCATCAATGAGTCTGGACATATTTACGCCATATTCAATGGACTCATCCAGAATGAAGCGGATTTCCGGCGTATTGCGAAGATTCAGGTTCTTCGCAAGCTGACGGCGGATATAGCCTTCTGCACTTTTCAGCCCTTTAATTGTGGACTGCTTGGATTCCTCGCTGCCAAGGACACTGATAAATGCCTTGCAGGTCTTAAGATCCGGTGCAACCTCCACAGCCATGACAGATGTCATGGGATGGATGCGGGGATCCTTGATCTCACCGCGGATAATGTTGCTCAGTTCTTTCTGAACTTCTGCATTGATCCTTGTATTTTTAATGCTGTTTTTTCTCATTTTTTGGTCTCCTATATGAGTGCAGGCTCTGGACAACAGAAAATTGGGGGCAATGAGCTTGCCCCCAACTGACACCTGCGATTACTACGCTCTAGCGCGGCACCTCAACCATAATATATGCTTCAACTTTATCTTCTTCTTTAACGTCATTGAAATCCTGGAATACAAGACCACACTCATAGCCCGCACGGACTTCTTTGACATCATCTTTAAATCTCTTAAGGGAAGCCAGCTCACCTTCATAGATCTGCTCCTCGTCTCTGGTGATGCGTACCTTGCATCCTCTCTGGAAGGTACCGTCAAGCACATAGCTTCCTGCGATAGTACCGATACCGGAAGCCTTGAACAGCTGACGAACCTCTGCATGACCGATTACCTTCTCCTCAAATACCGGATCCAGCATACCCTTCATGGCAGCTTCCACGTCCTCAATTGCCTGGTAGATAACACGGTACAGACGAAGGTCAACGCCTTCCTGCTCTGCCAGCTGTTTCGCTGTGGTATCAGGACGAACGTTAAATCCGATGATGATCGCATTTGATGTAGCAGCAAGGCTGACATCAGACTCATTGACAGCACCAACACCGCCATGGATCACTCTTACAACAACCTCATCATTGGAAAGTTTTACAAGACTCTGTTTTACAGCCTCTACAGAACCCTGCACATCGGCTTTGACAATAATCGGGAGCTCCTTAAGGTCGCTTGCCTGAATCTGGTCAAACAGATTATCCAGGGAAAGTTTACCCTTAGTTTCCTCAAGAAGACGGTTCTTATTCTCGGAAACAAATGCTGCTGCAAAATTCTTAGCCTCTTTATCATTCTCAAAGGACATAAGAACCTCTCCGGCATTCGGAACATCGCCAAGACCAAGGATCTCTACAGGAGTAGACGGACCAGCCTGTTTTACACGGCGTCCCTTATCATCCATCATAGCACGTACTTTACCATTGCATGCTCCGGCTGCGATAAAATCTCCAACATGAAGAGTACCCTTCTGTACAAGGATCGTAGCAACCGGTCCTTTGCCTTTATCCAGCTGAGCCTCGATCACAAGACCTCTTGCTGCACGGTTCGGGTTTGCCTTCAGCTCAGAAACCTCTGCGGTTAAAAGGATCATTTCAAGAAGATCATCAATGCCCTCTCCTGTCTTGGCAGATACCGGAACGAACGGAGTTGTACCGCCCCAGTCCTCAGGAATCAGCTCATACTCGGAAAGCTCCTGTTTTACACGTTCAATGTTTGCACTTGGCTTATCGATCTTGTTGATGGCAACGATGATCTCAACGCCAGCAGCCTTTGCATGGCTGATAGCTTCTACTGTCTGCGGCATAACACCATCGTCAGCTGCAACTACAAGAACAGCGATATCTGTGGAGTTTGCTCCACGCATACGCATGGCAGTGAATGCCTCATGTCCCGGTGTATCAAGGAAGGTGATCTTCTGTCCGTTGATATCAACTACATAAGCACCGATATGCTGTGTGATTCCACCAGCCTCGCCTCTTGTTACGTTTGTCTTACGGATTGCATCCAGAAGAGAAGTTTTACCATGGTCAACGTGTCCCATTACACAGACTACCGGTGGTCTTGAAACCATTGTGGATTCGTCTTCCTCTTCCTCTTTCAAAAGTTCCTCAATTACATCTACTTTTTCTTCTTTTTCTGCAATAATGTCAAATCCAAGAGCAATCTCTTCTGCCTGCTCGAAATCGATCTCGTGGTTTACCGTTACCATCTGACCTTCCATGAACAGCTTCTTAACAATTGCAGATGGCTGCATCTTCATCGCTTCTGCAAGCTCGCGGATGGTAAGCTTCTCTGGAATTGTAATTTCTTTGATCTCCGGTTTCTTCTCTTCCTGTTTCTGCTGCGGAGCAGGCTTCTGAAGTGCTTTCGGGATTCTGGACATCTGGTTTCTGCCGCCCTGGTTTGGTCTGTGTCCGCCACCTGATGTCTTATCAAAATCTTTCTTCTTATTCTTGTTCTCTCTGTCACGCTCACGCTTGCTGTCCTTGGATGTCTTGGTCAGCTCTGGTGTAAAGATTGCGTCAGATCCGCCGCCGCTTCTTCTTGCACCGCCGGAGCGCTGTCCACCCTGGTGGTTCTGTCCGCCAAAGCGTCCTTCACTACGGTTATCTCCGTCTTTTCCTCCGAAACGTCCCTGGCCGCCCTGTGGTCTTCCCTGGCCAAATCTGCTGCCATTTCCGTTTCCATTTCTATTATCTCTGTTGTCACCGCCCTGACGGAATCCACGTCCGTTTCCATCACCCTGGCGCGGTCCTCTGTTCTGGGAGTCTCCCTGTCTTACAGGTCTTCCCTGACCATCATTATTTCTGTTTCCGCGGAATCCGCCCTGGCCGCCATTGCCGCCCTGTGGTCTTCCCTGGCCAAATCTGCCTCCGTTTCCATTTCTGTCCCCGCGATTATTGTCGCGGCCTTCGCCCTGACGGAAATTACGGTTGCCCTGGCCATTTCCCTGACGCTGCTGGCCGTCGTTTCTGTTCTGCTGTGCAGCTGGTCTCTGGGATTCTGTCCTTGGAGCTTCTGCTTTCGGTGCAGCCTGAACCGGTTTTGCAGGCTCTGTCTTCGGTGCACTTACCGGTGCGCTCTTTGGTGCTGTCTCAGCTTTTGGTGCTTCTGCCTTTGGTGCTTCTGTCTTAGGAGCTTCAGCCTTCGGTGCACTTACCGGCTTCGGTGCACTTACCGGCTTCGGTGCTTCTGTCTTAGGAGCTTCTGGCTTCGGTGCTGCCTTTACAGGTACCTCTGCTTTCGCTGCCGGCTGTGCCTGTGCTGCAGGACGTGTGCCCTGTGGACGTGGCTTTCTCTCTCCAGCTGGTTTCTTTCTGTTCTTCCCGCCGTCACTTGCATTCTGTGCATGATATACGCGGATAATATTTTTTTTCTTCTTCGGTGCCTCTGCACCGTCGCCTTCTTTCTTTACTGACACTTTCTGCTCTTCTGTCTTAGGAGTCTCCAATGTTATTCCTTTCTCCTTTCCCGTATCTATAACTTTTTTCACTCTGTTTTTATTCTCTCTGTTTTGCTTATTTCTGTCTTTGGCAGGCTCATGTGAATTTATCACCATATGCCATTCTCCCTTCACCAGTACGAGTCAGGATACGCTTTCACAAGTTTTCCGCAGCTCGTATTATCAAAAATCATTTCCCGGGAACATTTAAAAGCATTCCCCGGAACGCTTTTTCCTCTTTGGTTCAGGTCGTTTTCTCAGACAACAGTGGTATGCTCTAGAGCTCCTTCTCCTCATCCTGCAGCACCTTCCTAATAGCTTCTGCAAAATTCCAGTCCTGTACAGCCAGGCTGGCACGGAATTCCTTGCCCATGGCATGCCCTAATGTTTCTTTATCTGAAAGGATATACAAGGGCACTTCGTAAAATTCACACATGTTCCGGAATTTCTTCTTGGTGTTATCAGAAGAATCCCCGGCTACAATTGCCAGATATCCTTTGCCGGTCTTAATGGATTTCTCAGTGGAAAACTCTCCGCTGACTGTCTTTCCGGCCTTTGTTGCAAGTCCGATCAGGGACAGCGCTTTATTATTCTTCAATACTATCAAACTCCTTCTCAAGGCTATCATAAACCTCATCCGGGATAGCTGCTTTCAAAGAACGCTCCAGTCCGTGATTCTTTCTGGCTTTCTCCAGGCACTCACGGCTCTTGCAGATGTAAGCTCCGCGACCGTTTTTCCTGCCTGTAGCATCCAGAATGATCTCATCCTCTGCGGTTTTCAACACCCTGATCATTTCTTTTTTATTCTTCATTTCTCTGCAGCCAGTACACTGGCGCATGGGAATTTTATTCTTCGTCTTCATTCTCTACCGCATCCTCAGTCTCTTCAGACTCTTCACCGGCAGCTGTTTCTTCGCTATCCTGAGAAATTTCTTCTGTAGCGGACTCCTCAGACTCTTCGTACTCGTCATCCTCATAGTACTCATCGTCATCCTCGTCATAATCATAGAAGTCGCCGGACTCTCTTGCCTGGGTTTCACTCTTGATATCAATCTTAAATCCAGTCAGACGTGCTGCAAGACGTGCATTCTGTCCTTCTTTACCGATTGCAAGAGAAAGCTGGTAATCCGGAACCACAACAAGTGCAGTCTTCTCATCCGGATCTGCCATAACAGCGATTACCTTCGCCGGACTTAATGCATTCTCGATCAGGATTGCAGGATTCTCATCCCAGTTGATGATATCAATCTTCTCACCGCGAAGCTCATTTACAATCGCACTTACACGGGCACCATTTACACCAACACATGCTCCAACCGGATCTACATCAGGATCGTTGCTCCATACTGCCAGCTTGGTACGGGAACCTGCCTCACGGGCAATGCTCTTGATCTCAACAGTTCCGTCCTTCACCTCAGCAACCTCAGACTCAAAGAGGCGTTTTACAAGGCCAGGATGTGTTCTGGAAACAAGGATACGAGGTCCCTTCGGTGTATCCTTTACCTCAAGAATATACACTTTGATTCTCTCAGTAGGCTTGAAGGTCTCACCCTTCACCTGCTCATTCTCAGCAAGGATCGCATCTGCCTTGCCAAGATTTACGCTTACATTATGTCCTACCACACGCTGTACAATGCCGGTAACAACTTCTTTCTCATTGCCGTGATACTGGTCAAACAGAACTTTTCGCTCTTCCTCACGGATTTTCTGAAGGATTACGTTCTTTGCATTCTGTGTTGCAATACGGCCAAATTTGTCAGAGTGAACCGGTACCTTCAAGATATCGCCAACCTCTGCATTGGTATTCTGCTTCTGTGCTTCTACAAGAGAAACCTCCTCAGCAGGATCTTCTACGAATTCTACAACCCTGCGGTCTGCATATACACTGAAATCGCCTGTTTCTCTGTTAATAGTAACATGTACATTGTCAGCTTTTCCAAAATGATTCTTGTATGCCTGGATCAGGGACTGCTCAATGGCATCCAGCAAAGTTTCCTTGCTGATATTTTTCTCGCGTTCCAGTTCGTCCAGAGCACCCATTAACTCCTTGTTCATTTTTCTTATTTCCTCCTTTTTGCTTTCCAGCATAATCGCTTATTTCTTAAATCGGACATGTCGCCGACTGGCAGCATCTTCCTATATGAAAGTCAGCTGTTCCGCGCCTGTGGTACTCCCACAGCTGCGTCCGGACTTTCATGGTAACTTAAAAATCAATCGCCAGACGCACCAGTGCAATGTCTTTCTTATCGAAAGTGCGAGGAGTTCCCTCCTCATCAATGGTCACACTGTTATTATCATATGCTGTCAGTTCACCACAAAATTCTTTCTGTTTCTCGATTGGCCGGTAGGTTCTGATTTCTACCAGTTTGCCAATGCTTCTGGCAAAATCTTTTTCTTTCTTCAGAGGTCTGTCAAGTCCCGGAGAACTGATCTCCATGATGTAGCTGTCCTCGATGAAATCATCTTCGTCAAGCCTGTCGCTGAAAGCCCTGCTTACTGTCTCGCAGTCATTCACTGTGATTCCGCCTGGTTTGTCAATGTAGCCGCGAAGATACCAGTTTCCTGCTTCCTTGACATATTCCACATCTACCAGTTCGAATCCATTGCTTTCTACGATCGGAGATAACAATGCTTCTGCTTTCTGTTCATACTCTTCTTTTCTGCTCATTTTTCCCACCTGCCTCCCTATCCTTATCATCAAAAAGAGTGGGCTCACGCCCACTCCTTTGTCAACAAGTTCTGATTTCTTGTATCATTCTAACACCTTTAAATCCAAATTGCAAGGGCTTTTTCTTATAAATGCCCATTTTACAATGGTTTTAACCCATTTTAACAGTATTGTTAAGCTTGTTTCACAAGCAACAGCTTTTACTTTCAGCTCTTTTGAGCTTCTGCTGCACAACCTGTATAACAGCCTTTTCTTCATAATCTGCTGCTTAAATTCTGGGTTTCATACCCTTGGTATCACGTTTGGCCAGCTTTACCTTGTTCAATGCATACGGCTTGTCGTGATACTGGATGGTGTACTCCTGTCTCGGTTCCACCAGATAGGCATGCTCAAGAACATCCCCGTCCCCCAGCTTCATTCCTCTTACACCAACAGAGGTCTTCTTCATGGTAGAAACATCGGTTTTCAGAATACGGAGGAAATAGCCATTCTGACTCTGGAATACCACCTGTTCCATTTCATCTGCCGGACCTACAAAGATCAGCTGATCCTCTTCTCCAAGCTTGGTAGATGCAATCGTTCTCTTTGCCACATCGAATTCCTCACCTGCAACAAGCTTGCACATGGAGGTCTTAGTCACGAACAACAGAGTAGATAATTTCACCTGCCCTGCAGGTGCCACATAAAGGATCTGTTCCTGGCTGCTGTCGTAGTTACTCAGATTATCCGCCGGAGTTCCCTTGTCACGGAAACGCACCAGTGGAATATCTGCCACTTTGATGGAATGCATGCGTCCCATATCTGTGAAAATGCAGATCTTGTCTGTATTCATGCAGGTAAAAATAAATTTATTCTCTGCATGGGCAGCCTCTTTGTTTCTCTCATAAGCATTCTTATCAATAAGGCGCATATAGCCGAAGCGATCCATAAGGAAGCAGACCTCTGTCTCTTCCATCTTCTTTTCTTCGTAAACTGCCTCTTCTGCATTCTCGATCACAGTTCTTCTCTTGGTGCTGTATTCTTTTTTGATTCCGTCAAGTTCTTCAATAATCACTTCACACATGGAATCATAGTTGTTCAGAATATCTTCATAAGAAGCAATATTTTTCATAGTCTGGTCATACTCTGCCTGAAGAGCCTCAATTTCCAGTCCGATCAGACGGTACAGACGCATTTCCAGAATGGCTGTAGCCTGATTCTCCGTAAATTTCAGATTCTTTGCAGCTTTCTCACTGGCTTTTGACTTGAATTTGATTCCCTCTGTGATACCCTCTACCAGACACTTCTTAACCTGGTCACGGCTCTTGCTGCCTCGAAGGATCTCAATGATCAGATCGATTACATCACAGGCTTTGATAAGGCCTTCCTGGATTTCCTTTTTCTCAAGCTCTTTTCCCAGAAGAGTCTTGTACTTGCGGGTAGTCACCTCGAACACAAAATCCACATGGTGCTCTATCACCTGCTTCAGGCTTAAGGTTTCCGGACGTCCGTCTGCAACAGCCAACATATTGACTCCGAAAGTGTCTTCCAGTCTGGTTTTCTTGTAGAGCATGTTGGTGAGATTCTCTACATCTGCATCCTTTTTCAGTTCCAGTACAATACGGATTCCTTCTTTGGAGGACTGGTTGGAAATATCCACAATATCTGTGGTTTTCTTGGTTTCTACAAGGGAGGCTACGTCGTTAAGGAATTTTCCAATATTGGCACCGATCATGGTGTACGGAATCTCGGTGATCACCAGCTGCTGGCGGCCGCCTTTTACTTTTTCCACTTCCACTTTACCGCGGAGACGAAGCTTGCCGCTTCCGGTCTCATAAATATTCAGAAGATCATCTTTATTTACAACCAGACCGCCTGTAGGAAAATCCGGTCCTTTCAGATAACGCATCAGGCCTTTCACACTGATGTCGTTGTTCTTTATATAAGCTTTCACCGCATCCACAACCTCCCCAAGGTTATGAGGCGGAATGCTGGTGGCCATACCTACGGCGATACCATCTGCACCGTTTACCAGAAGGTTGGGAATCTTCACCGGAAGCACCTGAGGCTCCTTCTCTGTCTCGTCGAAGTTTGGCATAAAGTCTACTACATTTTTGTCAAGATCTGCCAGAAAAACCTCCTGAGTCAGTTTCTCCAGTCTTGCCTCTGTATATCGCATGGCAGCGGCGCCGTCTCCCTCAATGGAGCCGAAGTTTCCGTGGCCGTCTACCAGGGTTTTGCCCTTCTTGAAATCCTGTGCCATTACAACCAGTGCTTCATAAATAGAGCTGTCCCCGTGACTTTTTTGTTGTCATCTGCATCGCTGCATCTGCCAGTTTTTCCACTCCTATCGGT
>ERZ772818.3109-NODE-3109-length-11711-cov-7.959506_pt1 | contig 11711 bp, 10 predicted proteins | sample MGYA00580837_ERZ772818 | MGnify/ENA primary metagenome ERZ772818 (study PRJEB29015, sample SAMEA2737671) | human gut metagenome | biome: human gut; feature: human-associated habitat; material: faeces | place: China | collected 2012 ...
ACGCAGGAATGTTCCCGACATGGCTGTGTCCGGAGCAGGTTCGTGTGATCCCGATTTCCGAGAAATTCAACGCTTATGCTGACAAAGTAGAAGCACAGATGAAAGAAGAAGGAATCCGCTGCTCCGTTGACAGACGTTCTGAGAAGATGGGATACAAGATCCGTGAAGCTCGTCTTGAGAGAGTTCCATACATGCTCGTTGTTGGTGCAAAAGAAGAGGAAGAGGGCAAAGTTTCCGTAAGAAGCCGTTACCTTGGCGATGAAGGAATGAAAGACCTCGGAGATTTCATGAGCGCGATCAAAGAAGAGATCAAGAACAAAACGATCCGCAAGATCGAAGTTCAGGAAGAGAAAAAATAATAAATAACAAATGTTTTATCGAAAGAGAGGATGCGAAGTCCTCTCTTTCTTTTTGTTTTTTCTACGAAAATTTCATTATGATGCAAAAACGTTTCTATTCTGTCGATAAGGCACGAGAAGTTCTGTGAATCTGTCTCCCTGTTTTGACAAAATCTGCGCCCTTTGTCCACTATAATTAGCTCACTTACCAAAGTGAAGGATTTATACAGGTTCAGAGGGCTTTTTTCTTTGGGGAGGTTTGGATTTATGTATCAGGAGATCTACATAGACGTTGTGTTTGCGGCAAATCTTTTGATGGATTATCTTCTCCTCCGTCTGGTGGGATGGTTCCTGCGGTGTCGTGCGGGGCGCAGACGATGCTTTGCGGCGGCTGCTCTGGGTGCATTTGGTTCCTGCCTGATCCTCTGTATTCCTTCGGAAAACACTCCTGTACTGACAGTGGCACTCCATGGATTCTGTGCACTGGTGATGCTTCGGATCGGGCTTAAGATCCAGAAGGGAGCATTGCTCCTCAAAGCATTTCTGATGTTGTATCTGACTGCGTTCTTATGTGGTGGATTCTGGGAAGCTGTTTCAAGAGAGAGAACACTTACGATCAAAGTTTTTCTGTTATGCGTGTTTGTGGTGTACACAGGCAGCAGTGCATTTCTTTTTGCAGCGGACTCGATCCGGGCGGGCAGACGGAATATTTATCCGGTGACGTTTGGCTATCAGGGCAGAGTACAGTCGGCTTACGGACTTTATGACAGTGGAAACCTGCTGGAAGATCCAATAAGCGGCAAGCCGGTATCGATCATGGAGGCAGAACTTCTTGCGAAGATTTTGCCGAAGGAACATGCAGAGGCACTGAAGAACCTCAATGGAGATCCGGAGAACCTGAAAAGCACAGAGATCGCAGGTCTGAAACCACACTATCTGTTACTTAAGACAGTGGGAAAAGACCCACAGACGTTTCTTGCTGTGAGATTAGACGATCTGTGCATCCATACTCCCGGAGATGTGATTCATATAGCAGAACCGGTTTTTGCTCTGACATTTGAATCCTCCGCTTTGGGCAAGGAATATAAGCTATTGTTGAATTCCAGATTATTGCGTTAGGAGGGGCAGATTATGACAAGATCAGCAGCAGGCGTGGATTATAATCCGTTTCAGTTTTTTCAGAGACTGGTACTTACGAGACCGAGAGAAGTTTATTATATCGGAGGCAGCGATGTCCTCCCGGCACCATTGGAACCGAGGAGAGAAGCATATGTGATCAGCAAGCTGGATACAGATCAGCACCAGGAAGCCAAGGCAATCCTGATTGAACATAATTTAAGGCTGGTTGTCTATATCGCCAAGAAATTTGATAACACAGGAGTAGGTGTGGAGGATCTGATCTCGATCGGTACCATAGGTCTTATCAAAGCGATCAATACGTTTAATCCGGTCAAAAATATCAAACTTGCAACCTATGCTTCCAGATGTATTGAGAATGAGATTCTGATGTACCTTCGCAGGAACAGCAAGACCAGGATGGAAGTTTCCATCGATGAGCCGCTGAATGTGGACTGGGATGGAAATGAACTTCTTCTTTCGGATATTCTGGGAACAGACGATGATGTGATCTCACGCAGGATGGAGGATGAAGTGGAGATCAAACTTCTCGGAAAGGCGATCAACAAGCTTTCTCCGCGGGAGCAGATGATCATCAAACTGCGTTTTGGCCTCAACAATGCAGAAGGCAAGGAAAAGACCCAGAAAGAAGTTGCAGATCTTCTTGGGATCTCCCAGTCCTATATTTCCAGACTTGAGAAACGGATCATGAAGAGGCTGAAGAAAGAGATCGTAAAATATGAATAAAGATGCAATACACACAGTTACTGTGAACGAAGCGGACAGTAACAGATTCTGTTTATAAGAGAGCGCACCCGGGCATATACATAAAGAGAATATGCAAAAGGGTGTGTTCTTTTTGAAAAAATGTGTAATGGAACTGATAATGGCGTGCTTTTTGCTGATATGTTTTTATTTTCTGTCCAGACAGGCTGCGACGGTGTCTGTCTGGATGAATTCCGAAGAGGCAGAACAGAAAGGGAATGTAATCGTACTGGATCCTGGACATGGCGGAAGTGACCCTGGCATGATCGGTATAGACGGACTGGAAGAAAAAGGAATCAACCTGTCAGTGAGCCTTCTTCTCAGGGAAAAACTGGAAGAAAAAGGTTATACAGTTGTTCTGACAAGAGAATCGGATCAGGGACTCTACGATGATTCAGCCCAGAACAAAAAAGCCCAGGATATGCAGAGAAGGATCGCACTGATTGATGAAACTGCACCTGTGCTGACTGTGAGCATCCACCAGAACAGCTACCATGATCCCAGCGTAAAGGGACCGCAGGTCTTTTATTATGAAACGTCCGGTGAAGGGAAAGAACTGGCAGCAGATCTGCAGGAAAGTCTGAATACGACACTTGAAGTTGAACGGCCACGGGAGATCAAAGGAAATACGAGCTACTATCTCCTCAAAAGAAGCAAAGGAGTACTGGTGATCGCAGAGTGCGGATTCCTGACCAATCCAGATGAAGCAGATCTTCTCCAGACAGAAGAATATCAGGAGAAGGTAGCGGATGCACTGACAGATGGAATTGTGACATATTTGCGAAAAGTATAAAACTTTTTTGCTATTGATTTCGTATTCTGTTATACTGACTAGAGGATCGTAAGAAAAGTAAGTGCAGGATAAAATACAGGAATTATGATACAGAAAGTACGATCCCGGAGGAATAGGATATGTTAGGAATTATTTACTGTCTGCTGGCAATATTGATCGGAAAAGAAGTGGCAGGCATGTTTTTCGTCTCTGGAAACAGGAATAAGAGTACCCGTACAAATCAGTTCTGGATTCTGGCTTCCGGAGCCCTGGGAACCGGACTTTTGATCTTTGGATGGATCACTTATATGATTTCCTGGGCGGCAAGCGCACTTGGAGCGGAGAAACCACTTATTTATGGAAATCTGGCAGTGATGGCAGGAGCGGCTGTTTTTCTGGCCCTTCTGTACGGCAGACGTTATCGAAAAGAGAATTCGATTCTGTCAGAATATGAACAGGCTCTGATCCACGATAAGAAACAATTCCGGAAGGAACTGATTTTGCTTGTGATCCTTGCTGTATTTCTTACATGGATCATGTTCTATGTTTTTTACATAAAAGACGGTGTCCTTTATTCCGGCTATACGGTTTATGGAGACTATGCACCGCATACAGCGATGATGAGGTCTTTCTCTCTTGGAAACAATTTTCCAACGCAGTATCCACATTTTGGCGGTCAGGATGTAAAATATCATTTTATGTTTCAGTTTCTTGTAGGAAATCTGGAATTCCTTGGACTGCGGCTGGATTTTGCCTATAATATCGTCAGTATTCTGGCATTACTGGCATTTCTGATGATGCTTTATAATCTGGCACTGCGGATTACCGGAAGTTTTGCAGCTTCTGTAATGACGATCGTTTTTTTCTTCTTTCGAAGTGCACTGACGTTCTTTCATTTTGTGCTGGAGCATCTTCGGGCAGGGGATCTTATGGAAACGTTCAGGAATAATATGAACTTTATCGGTTATACGCCAAATGAAAACTGGGGACTCTGGAATTTTAATGTTTATCTGAATCAGAGACACCTGGCATTTGGACTTCTGATCGTTACACTGGCTCTGTGGATGTTTCTGGACTGGGTGGACGCAGGCTGTGCACATGAGGAGAAAGGCTGGAACTGGCTGACCGGAAGAATATTCAGCAGGGAGGCATGGAAAAGCCGTAACCTCGAAAATGCATTAATGGCAGGTATGATGCTGGGGCTGACTTCTTTCTGGAATGGAGCGGCTGTGATCGGAGGACTTCTGATCCTGTTTGGATTTGCGGCGTTCTCCGACGGAAAGCTTGATTATCTTGTGACTGCCATAGCAGCAGTTGTTTTTGCAGAGCTTCAGGCGAAAGTTTTTATCTGGGGCGATGCGGTAAGTACTTCGTTTTACTGGGGATTTCTGGCAGAGGACAAATCACTGCACGGGGTACTGTGGTTCCTTTTGCAGATGAGCGGAGTTTTTTTTCTTGGCGCACTGGTACTTCTGTATTTTCTGAAAGACCGCAGACAGAGAGTGCTTCTGACAAGTTTTCTCTTTCCGTTGATTTTCGCATTTTGTATTTCGCTGACACCGGATATTGCGGTAAACCAGAAATATATTATGATCTCCTACGCATTTGTGGCAATGTTCTGGGGATGGGCATTTGTGAAACTGTTCCAGAAGGGGATCTGGCGGAAACTGGCAGCAGTTGTACTCGCCATCTGCCTGACGATCACCGGTATCTATGATTTTGTGATCATTGTCAGGGACAATGGCCCGGGAAGAAGGGTGTCGGTAAATCTGAACAGTGCACTGACAGACTGGCTGGCAGAGAATCTGACGAGTGAAGATCTGATCCTGACACCGGAATACAGCATCAATGAGGTGACAATGGCGGGTGTCATGATGTATATGGGATGGCCGTATTATGCATGGTCAGCGGGTTATGACACATACAGACGCGCGGACATCGCAAAAACAATTTACAGTTCAACTGATGAAAATACTGTGAAAAAACTTGTAAAGCAGGAGAAAATCACCTATATTTTATTCGAAGATGGAATGACGTTTGAAGAAACGGAATGCAGAGAAGATACGATTGCAGAGGCATTTCGTCTTGTATACCAGTCAGAGGATGGGAGAATAAGAATTTATGAAACCTGAAATGATTAAAAAAACAATAATAAGAGTCATACCGGCAGTCTTTCTTGTGGCGCTGTCTGCGTTCCTTCTCAAAGGAGATGTGTGGACATTCTGGACCTGGTATCTGCTTGCAGGAGTACTGGGGATTGTGGGAATGGCGGTTACAGGACGGCTGTTCCGGGGATTTGCGGATAAGGGATGGATGTTTTCAAAGGTTGTTTCCATCACGATCACAGGATTCCTGACATGGTTTCTGGTATCCGTCAGAATACTGAAATTCACGACTGTTACCTGTGTGGGAATTACGGCGGCATTTGGCGTTGTCTGCATTTTTCTGTATGAAAGACAGCGGAGACAGGGATATGACTGCCTGCCGATCGAAAATCTGGATCTTGTTTATGCAGAGGAGATTCTGTTTTTTGCCGTATTTCTTCTGTGGACCTATCTGGCAGGATTTCATCCGGCAGCACACGGGACAGAGAAATTTATGGACTATGGTTTCATGGAAGCCATGATGCGAAGCAAGACACTTCCGGCAACCGATCTCTGGTATTCCCAGGGCAAGATCAACTATTATTATGGCGGTCAGTATTTCGCCGTATTTCTGACGAAGCTTTCCGGAACGAAAGTAGAACTCACATACAATCTGATGCGTACTTTTGTGGCAGCGTTTGCTTTTGTACTTCCGTTTTCGCTGGTACACCAGATGACTCTGGACATGCAGGGCAGAGTTTCAGGATGGAAGAAGAATCTTCCGTCCATCACAGGCTTCCTTGCAGGTCTGGCAGTTTCCATTGCAGGAAATATGCATTATGTTGTCTATGCACAGATTATTCCGCTGATCCAGAAATTAAAGGGCGAGGAAGTGAGCAGCTACTGGTTTCCGGATGCGACACGCTATATTGGATTTAATCCGGATGTGCCGGATAAGACGATCCATGAATTTCCGTGCTATTCATTTGTATTAGGAGATCTCCATGCACATGTGGTAAATATTATGTTTGTCCTGCTTCTTCTGGGACTTCTGTATGCATGGATGAAGAAAGTACGGAATACGACACCGTCTGTGGAAAAACAGGGCCGGAAGAAATTCTGGATGAAGCAGCTTCTGATGCCGCAGATCCTTGCAGCGGCAATGCTCCTTGGAATGTTCCACTGGACAAACTACTGGGATTTCGTTATCTATTATGTTGTGACCGGCGGAACGGTTCTGTTTATGAATATTATCTGCCTTAAGGGTGATATCAGGCGGATCGCTGCAGTGACAGCAGCACAGGCAGTCGAGATCTTTGCCATTGCGACAGTGATCATCCTGCCGTTTACTTTACAGTTTACAACAATGGTGCAGGGCGTGAGACTGGCACAGAATCACTCCCTTCCACACCAGCTTCTGATCCTGTGGGGACTTCCGACAGTTCTGACGCTTGTATTTGTAATTTCGCTGATCGTGGAGAAACTCAAAGGACTGGAGCATAAATCTCTGTACCGGCTGATGAAAGCAGTCCGCACGCCGGACCTGTTTGCGGTAATTATGGGACTGTGTGCGATCGGACTTGTGGCGATCCCGGAACTGGTTTATGTCCGTGATATTTATGAGAACGGAAATGCCCGTGCGAACACCATGTTCAAGCTGACTTATCAGGCGTATATCATGTTTGGAATGACGATGGCATACGTGATTTTCCGCCTGCTGATCGTGAATCGCAAAAAGATTCTCAAAGCGATCGCAGCGATCGGGCTGGTTCTTCTTCTGTGGACCTGCGGATATTTTGGAAGAAGCGTAAATTCCTGGTTTGGACAGGTTTTGGATCCATCCCAGTATAAAGGACTGAATGCGACGGCTTTCCTGGAGACAGATTATGTTGAGGATGTCGGTGCGATCAAATGGCTCAAAGAAAACATCGAAGGTTCCCCGGTAGCGCTGGAGGCAAACGGCGACAGCTATTCTGAATACGAACGAGTTTCCGCTATGACCGGTCTTCCGACAGTCATGGGATGGTATGTACATGAATGGCTGTGGCGAAATGACGTAGCTGACCTGAATGAGAAATCCGGCGAAATCGAGACTATCTACACTTCGACAGACACTGCGAGAGTTCAGGAGCTGATTGAGAAATATGATATTTCCTATATCTTTGTAGGCTCCTGTGAGAGAGAAAAATATGGCGAGAACCTTAATAATGCAGGGCTGGAAAGCCTTGGTGAGATCGTATATCAGGATCCGGATTATGAGACCTATATTGTGAAGATTGAGAAATAACCCTATAAATCAGATGATTATGCGTCAAAATCGCCTGTTGTACATTTCACAGAAATCTACTATAATAGAGCACATGAGAAAATTATGGAAAAATCTACATCCTTCAGTAAAACTGAACGGAGTGGACAGTAACGAAACAGAATGAGAGGACATACAGAAATGAAAGCGGAAGTTGTGGCAATGGATGCAGAGCATCTGGATATGGAAGCCATACAAAAAGCAGGAAAGATATTAAAGGAGGGCGGTCTTGTCGCTTTTCCTACGGAAACAGTTTACGGACTTGGCGGCAACGCCCTGGATCCGAAAGCATCCATGAAGATTTATGCGGCGAAGGGCAGACCTTCCGATAATCCGCTGATCGTGCATATCGCAGACATCGACGATCTGGCAAAAATCACGACAGAGATTCCTAAGGGCGCACGTATCCTTGCAGAGAAATACTGGCCGGGACCGTTGACCATGATCCTGCCAAAAGCAGATATTGTGCCGAAGGAGACTACGGGAGGGCTTGATAGTGTGGCAGTACGTTTCCCGAGCGACCGTATTGCACAGGAACTGATTAAAGCTGCCGGTGGTTTTGTGGCAGCACCGAGCGCGAATACTTCAGGCAGACCGAGTCCTACGATGGCAGAGCATGTCGAGGAGGACCTGGGTGATGCGATTGAGATGATTATTGACGGGGGACAGGTCGGTATCGGTCTGGAATCTACGATCGTTGATTTCACCGAGGATGTACCGGTAGTCTTAAGACCTGGCTATATTTCGCTTGAGATGCTTAAGGATACACTGGGGGATGTCCGTATGGACAGAGGTCTTCTGATCACTGACAGCAGTGTACATCCGAAAGCACCCGGAATGAAGTATCGGCATTATGCACCGAAGGCAGATCTGTCCATTGTAGAAGGACCGCAGGATGAGGTGATCGCCTGCATCAACCGTCTGACCCGTGAAGCGGCATCAACCGGGCTGAAGACAGGAATTATCGCGACAGACGAGACGAAAGATCAGTACGCAGACGGACTGGTTTTAAGCATAGGCAGCAGAGAAGAAGAAGAGACGATTGCACACCATCTTTATGGGGTACTGAGAGATTTTGATGAGGCGCAGGTCAATGTGATCTATTCAGAAGCTTTCTATACACCAAGGATGGGTCAGGCAATCATGAACCGGCTTCTCAAGGCGGCCGGACACAAAATTATCAAGACACAGGAGGAAGAGAAATGATAGCATTAGGATGTGACCATGGCGGCTACGAACTGAAACAGGAGATCATCAAATATCTGGAGGAGCATAATCTGGAATATACAGATTTCGGATGTGACAGTCTGGAATCTACAGATTATCCAATCTATGCAAAGCGAGTGGCAATCGCTGTCCAGAGTGGTGACTGTGATAAGGGAATCCTTATCTGTGGAACCGGAATCGGTATTTCCATCACAGCAAATAAATTCAAGGGAATCCGTGCAGCACTGTGTTCTGACTGCTTCAGTGCAGAGGCAACAAGACTTCACAATAATGCAAACATCCTTGCAATGGGTGGAAGAGTTGTAGGCCCGGGACTTGCGGTCAAGATCGTAGATACTTTCCTGAACACTCCGTTTTCTGAGGAGGAACGTCATATCCGCAGGATCAAACAGATGGAAGAAGATACAGATATCGTGGATGTGAATCCGGAAGTATAAATCGCAATCATAAAATATACAAAAAATTACTGCCGGCTTTCTGGAATATCAGGAAGCCGGTAAAATTTGGCTATTGTCAGCAATAACAAAATTTGCGGGGGAGGTTTTTACAGAAGATGTATAATCAAAAAAGAAAAGGCTATATTTCCTGGGATGAATATTTTATGGGTGTGGCAATGCTTTCAGGCATGCGGTCGAAGGATCCAAATTCTCAGGTGGGGGCCTGCATCGTAAGTGAGGATAACAAGATTCTTTCAATGGGTTATAATGGATTTCCGAAGGGCTGTTCTGATGATGAGTTTCCGTGGGCAAGGGAAGGTGAACCACTGGATACGAAGTATCTGTATGTTACGCACAGCGAATTGAATGCGATTCTGAATTACAGAGGCGGAAGCCTGGAAGGGGCGAAACTTTACGTTTCCCTGTTCCCGTGTAATGAATGTGCCAAGGCAATCATTCAGTCCGGTATCAAGACGATCGTTTATGACTGTGACAAATACGAGAATACACCATCTGTGATCGCGTCCAAGCGAATGCTGGATGCGGCAGGAGTACGTTACTATAAATACAAACGGACAGGCAGAGAGATCAATCTGACTGTCTGAACAGGAGAAAATTTTGAAAGAAGAAAAAGAGAGCATACAGGCTAAGTCCGGAAGCAGAACTTCCCTGCCCGGATATATTATAAGTGTTTTACTGCTGGTGGCATCACCGGTAGTTATGTTTTGTGCTGTGCAGATGATCACCTGGCTGAGCGGTCAGAAACAACTGGGACATATAATGTTCAGAAATGTTGTAAAATCACTGACAGAAATTCCGGTAGATTATGTCATAAAAAATATGTGGATCTATATAGCAGTGCTTTTTGTACTGATCCTCATCTTTCGGAAGATTCGATGGGCAGTACTGGTATATGGAGTACTGCTGACTGTAATTACACTGGTAAATTATTATGTCGTTATGTTCCGTGGGCAGGCATTTATGCTGCTGGACGTTCTGGGAATGGGAACAGCAGCGGATGTAATGGGAAATTACAGTTTCACGGTACCGCGGCATCTCAAAATAATACTGTTTTTTGAGGCGGCATTCCTTATCTTCCAGTTTGTATTCCAGAAACTGGAACTTGGAAAAAAGAGCAGGAAAAATCTGATCTGCCGTATGGGAAGTCTGGTAATACTTTTTATTGTAGCAGTGCAGGCACTTCCACTTCTCAAGAATGCACAGGGAGTTAATCTCTGGAATGTTAACAAAGACTATACTCAGAAAGGGTATTTATACACACTTTTACTTGAGGCGCGGTACATCAGTGTTGAAAAGCCAGATGGTTATTCACAGCAGAAAGTAGATGAAATCCTGGCAGAAAATGAGAAAGAAACTTCCGAAGAGAAGAAAACAGCTGCAGGAAACCAGACTGTTCCGCAGAATATTATCATGATCATGAATGAAAGTCTTGCGGATTTTGAAAGTACAGGTGACCTTCAGACGGATACAGAAATTCTGCCATTTATTCACAGCCTGAATAAGAATGTGACGTATGGTAAGCTGCATGTACCGACATTTGGAGGTGGAACAGCGAGATCCGAATATGAGGCTCTGACAGGAAACAGTATTCAGTTTTTCCCGGCAGCCTGCCAGCCATATGAACTTTATGTCAGGGATCCGGAGTATGGTCTGGCAGATATCCTGGGGTCACAGGACTATGAACCTGTAGCAATGCATCCGAACAATGCATCCAACTGGAATCGCTCTAAGGTGTATGTGAGAATGGGATTTGATGAATTCCTGAGTATAGAGAACTGGGGCGATGAATTTTGTGACAGAGTCCGTAAACATTATTACAGTGATGCGACTGTCTATGACAAAATAATTAAGATGTATGAGGATAAAGAAGAGGATCAGAAGCTTTTTACATTCTGTGTGACGATGCAGAACCATGGCGGTTATGATGAAACTACAAATGGAGAAGACTATGAACCGGATGTCAAATTAAATTATGATGAAGAATATCCGTATGCAGAAACTTATCTGTCACTTGCAAGACAGTCGGATCTCGCGTTTAAGGATCTTCTCACATATTTTGAAAAAGTTGACGAACCAACAATGATCGTCATGTTCGGAGATCACTGGCCGCAGCTTGAGGATGGCTTTTTTGAACAGCTCCTTGGCAAAAAGAAAAGCAGTCTGGAAACTATAGAATCTCAGATAACTTACACTACACCATATATCATATGGACAAATTACCCGTCTGAGACAAAAGAAGAGGATATCAGCTGCAATTACCTCGGATCCAGCATGCTCGAAAAAGCGGGTGTTCAGCTTACGGAATATGAACAGTTCCTTGCTAATCTGAAAGAGGAACTTCCGATCATCGGAGTGGGTGCAGTGTGTGATAAAGACGGAAACTGGTATACTATGGACGATCTTCCGGAGAAATACCAGACCCTTTTGAACGAATATCAGATTCTGCAGTATAATAACCAGTTTGAGAAAAAACAGATCAGAGAGAGTGCTTTTACAGTTGAGTGAGGTAAAATCACTCTTGACATCACCAGATATTTCGAATAGAATAAATATCAAATATGCAGAAGTTTTCTGGCATAAATAAGATAACGGCGATGAAGAGAATAGTACATGAGGAGCAATCTCAGAGAGGAATCCATATGGTGT
>ERZ772818.3122-NODE-3122-length-11658-cov-2.836335_pt1 | contig 11658 bp, 8 predicted proteins | sample MGYA00580837_ERZ772818 | MGnify/ENA primary metagenome ERZ772818 (study PRJEB29015, sample SAMEA2737671) | human gut metagenome | biome: human gut; feature: human-associated habitat; material: faeces | place: China | collected 2012 ...
CCGCCGCCCCAAATGATCTCCCGCCAGTAGGACATGGGTCTGCGGAAGCCTGTCAGGTCAAAATCTCCGTCCGCTGCGGCGATCCAGGGATAGGCCCCGCAGAATGCGCCGGCGTCCTCGTCCAGCGCCGCGATCCGGCCGCAGCCCGCTTCGCCCAGATAATCCATAGAGGTCCAGCAGAAGTCACCGATCACGTAGGGATTGCGCATAACCGTATCCCAGTTCGTGTCCAGTGCGCCGGAGAAGGTCTCCGAGCCGAAGAATATCCACTCCGGATGCAGCGGATGCTCCCGCTCATAGCGTGCGTTGGCGTAGTTGTAACCGATCACGTCCAGAATATCGCAGGACTCCTCCACATATGGATCGATCAGCGGGCTTCCGGTGATCAGGTCCATCATATTCGAAGCCCCGATGATATCATTGACGCCGTCCGCTGCCATTGTCTCCTTCTGCTGCCGGATGATCTCACCAATGCAGGAGGAAGCGGAAAGCATAACATTCAGGCCGTTGGTAACAAAACGGGTGGGATCCAGACGTTTAAAGGCTTCCACCAGCTTCCGGCCCCACTGGGTCCCGATGGGATTTCCGGTATCCGGGATCTCATTGCCGATGGACCACAGAATGATGCTGGGGTGATTGTAATCCCGGCGGACGACTCGCTCCACATCCTCTTCAAAACACTCGGGGAAATACTCCGAATAGTCATAGGCAGTCTTTCCCTCGGTCCAGATGTCGGTGAATTCATCCATCACCAGCAGGCCCAGCCGGTCGCAGGCGTTCAGCAGGGCTGTACTGGGGGGATTGTGGGCCGTACGGATGGCATTGTAGCCCATGGATTTGTGCAGGCGCACTCTGCGCACCTCTGCATCCTCCACGGATACGGCACCCAGGAAGGCATTGTCATGGTGAACGCAGCCGCCCTTAAGCTTGACGACCCTTCCGTTGATCCGCAGGCCGTATTTGCTGTCCAGCTGGAGCTTCCGGATGCCGAAGGCCGCTTCCTCACAGTCCACGGTCTCCCCGGTCCCCCGGTCCGTCAGGCGGCATTTCACGGAATACAGATTGGGGCTGTCCACATCCCACAGGTTCGGCTTATCCAGCGTCAGACGCTGCCGGACCAGGACCTTGCCGTTGGCATCCGCATAGAAGCGTGCCTTCCGTTCTGCGACGACCTTGCCGCTGCCATCCAATACGGCCAGCTCCGCATAGCCCTCTCTGGCCGACGGGCCCTCGTTCCAAACATCCGCAGTCACTTCGATCTGTGCCAGCTCCTCCGAGCAGTCCAGAGTGGTCACATGGAGGCCGTCCTGGGAAATGTGGAGCCTGTCACCGGTGAGCAGCCACGCATCCCGGTAGATGCCCTGGCCGGAATACCAGCGGCTGTTGGGAAGCGCCGTGCCCCGGATGGAAACCTTCAGCACATTGGGTTCATCATAACGGATGTACTTGTCAATGCGCATACAGCAGGGGACATAGCCATGGTGAAATTTCTTCACAAATGCGCCGTTGATCACAAAGGAGGGATTTGTGTAGACCCCGTCAAAGTACAGATAATGCACCTTATCCTTCTCGGCTGCAGGAACGGTAAATTCCTTGATATAGCAAATATTTTCGCCTTCAAAATACCCCGTATTGGCGCCGGAGGGAGAATCCGGGCTTCGCTTCATGGCCAACATGGCATCATGGGGCAGGTTGACCTCCTCGGGGCGATCCGTGCCGCCGCTGATGCTTTCCATCAGAGAGCCCAGATGGTGAGATAATTTCCAGTGTTGATTCAAACTGCTTTTCTGCATAGGGGAACACCTCCGTTTTCATTTTTGGCCAGCACCGCGCGGTCCGGCAGATAGCGGCAGCGGAAAAAGCCGCCGTCCTCCGCAGACGGATTGCGCAGTGCTGGCCTTGATTTTGACACGATTCAGGATGCGCGCTCAGCCATAGCCTCTGCGGCGAAGGCCTTGTCGGCTTTGATCCTGCCGGGCAGCGTTGCATTTTCGGATACGGCCATGATGATGAGCATAAACAGGCCCGTCACAACATCCTTCCAGGCCCACCGCCACAAAACCATTGGCCAGGATCTTCATGGTCAGCACACCGCAGAACACGGCAATGCTGGGATCCGACCACCGGGCCAGCAGCATACCAAGGAACACACCCATAAAGCCATCCATCATAACGGCCATGGAGCCCAGGGCACTCACGTTCTGCACCTTGCCCTGCGCAGACATATAGAGCACTGCGGCAACGCCCAGGAAGAAACCGCCTACCATGAAATTGGTAAACTTGATCTTATCCAGGTTCAGACCGGCCGCCAGAGCAACGGACTGATTGGAACCGATTGCCCGGATGTTGTGGCCATACGGCGTTTTGTTGTAGATGATGTAGAAGACCGCCATCATTGCAGCCATGATCACAAAGCACCAGGGCTGCCGCGCCAGGAAGGCGTTTTCCGTGGCGATCACGGCGCCGCCGGGGAAAAATACCCGGGGCATGGATTCGAAGACCAGCATCATGCCAAGGCTCAGCACCATGCAGGGGACCCGCAGCCAATTGTAGAGCAGGCCCATAATGGCGCTGCAGATCAGGGAGATCAGGATCGCAAAGAACACCAGTCCCGGCAGGCCCCAGCCCAGCATATTGGACAGGCCGTTTCCGATAATGGCAGCGCAGATCACGAAGGAGCCCGCGCCAAAGTTCATCATGCCGATGCTCATGCCAAGCAGCAGGGCATAGCAGATGATGGACGGCTGGATCGCCTGACGCAATACCGTAAGAATTGCACGGGAGTTAAACATACGGCCGCCGGAGAGAATTCCGAATAGCACATAAACGGCAACCGGAATGACCAGCGTTTTGGCAAGCCCCAGCAGCTTTCCGGCAAGTTTATTTTGATGTTTCAAGGTAATACCTCCATTGGCCGTATTCTATGGCCGCTTCTAATTTACCGATAAAACTTACTGAACCAGATCTGCATGACGGGCCATGACATCCTCCAGAGAATAGGTCTTGCACACCTCGACCATCTTCTCGGCGGTGAAGGTCTCATCCACATAGTGGGTCATATCCAGCAGCTCCTGGGCGGTGTAGGCGGGGACTGCGGAGTCCAGATACTTGATATAGTTGTTGTAATCATCCAGGCTGTTCAGGTTGATATTGTTCATAGCCAGGTTCACGGCGGGATCGGCGATCACACGGGTGCCGTCCAGCAGATAGTTGTACAGCACGGCAAAGCAGATCTGCTCACAGGCATAGTTGCCGCCGGCGATATAGGCCAGGGAGCCGTTTTCAAATGCGCGGCCGGTGCCCTCGGAAACGTCGATACCGGCAAGCAGGACACTGCCGACCAGGCCCTCGGATTCGATGGTATTGTAGATATTGGCCATCAGGCAGGTGCAGCCAACGCCGTCCAGCTCGGGATAGGTGGCAGCAGCGGTTGCAATGCCGTCTGCCCACTGGGTGTAGTCCCAGTTCTCAACAATGATCTTCATATCGTCGTGGGTGGCCACGGCATCGAAGAAGCCGGCGGCACGGGCATCATGCTGACCGGAGTAGCCCCGGGACAGGCCGTCCCACATGACGTTGCGGCAGCCGTTTGCATACAGTGCTTCTGCCATTGCCCAGCCTGCGCCGTAGTCGTCCACGACAACGCTGCCGAGGTAAGCGCCGTAGGTAGCCATGGTCTTGGCCTGCTCCTCGCTGGAGGGCATGCCGCCGCAGACCACATAGGGAACGCCGGCCTTGTCAAACAGGGCGGCACGGGCTTCCGTAGCGACGGTGCCGATGCAGACGTCATAACCGTTGACCAGAGCGGCCTCGATGGCGGCCGTTGCCTCATCGGCGTTGCTGCCGGTCTCCAGGAAGGTGAATTCAATGTTCAGGGGCTCGGCAATATATTCCATGGAGGACTTATACTGGGAACCCAGCTTATCGGTGAAGCTGTTGTACAGGACCAGGATCTTGAAATGGGGAAGCTCCTTGTCGGTGCTGACGGTGGCCTTGTCATACTTGGTGATGACGCTGCCATCGGCATCGATCTGGGTACCCTTGCTGTCGTCCACGGTGGAGGCAGGGGCGGTGGTCTCGGCAGTACCGGCAGAGGTGCCGGAGCCGCAGGCGGTCAGAGCCAGCAGCAACGCCAGCGCCAGGATCAGAGAAACGATCTTTTTCATGTTTTTATCCTTCCTTTTTCACTTTTTTCAGCTTACGCTGTTTGCGACGGAATACATATATCAGGTCACCAGCTTGCCCGCACTGCGGTCATAGCTCAGGCCGACCATGATAACGAAGATAATGCCCTTGACGCCGTTGACCAGGTTGGGCTCCAGACCCCACATTGCCAGACCGTTGGTCAGAAGCGTCGCCGTGATGGCACCCACGACTGCGGCAGGCAGGTTGGCCTTATCGCCGCCGGACATGGGGAAGCCGCCCAGGACCACTGCCAGCATGATATTAAACTCGATGCCGGTTCCGGCTGCGGTGGAGACCGTGGAATTGCGGAACATCTGGAACACACCTGCAATGCCCACGCAGATGCCCAGAAGAATATAGGCCAGGTACTGCTGCTGGACGATCTTAATGCCCGCCTGCTTTGCGGTATTGCGGTTGCCGCCGATGGCCTTGGCCCATTTTCCCACCCGGGTAAAATGGAACAGATAGACGCCGACGGCAATGATCGCAAGCATCACGGCGGCCTTAAACACACCGTTGGTCATAATGGGCCAATTGCTCACGGGGATCACGATCTCTGCCTTTGCAACGCCGATCGTCAGAAGACCCGCCAGCAGGGAGCGGACACACATGGAGCCGATGAACACCGGGACCCGGAACACAACGGCGATGGTGGAAACCAGGCTGCAGGTCAGCACGGGAACCAAAATCGTAACGGCCATCGCCAGGGGCATGGGCCAGCCCTTGTGCAGCATCAATATTGCACCGCACATCTGGGCAACGCCGCAGGCAGAGCCGATGGAGAAGTCCATATTGCCCTGGGCATAAACAAAGGCCGCGCCGGTTGCCACAATACACATGGTGAAGCACTGCTCCACCATATTCGTCAGGTTTTTCTTACTGATAAAAAGTCCTTTTGTAACGATGGTAAAGAAAATGAACAGAAACACCAAAATAGGGGACGATCCTGCCGATGACCTGCTTCCTGGCTGCCTGCTTATCCAGGCGCGCCTGAATCAGAAGATTCTGCTCACTGGTTCTACTGGATTCTGCCATGGTGTGCCCTCCTCAAATAATGTACTCGATGATGTCGTTTTCCTTCAGGTCGGCGCTGCGGGCAAATTCCTTCGACACCTTTCCGTCCTTGAAAATCATCATCCGGTCACTCATGCCGATCAGTTCCAGCAGCTCCTCGGAGATCATGATAATGCCCTTGCCCTGCCGCTTCAGTTCCATGATCAGCTTATACATATCGGCCTTGACGCCTACGTCAATGCCGCGGGTAGGGCAGTCCAGAATGAACACATCACAATCCGTGCCCAGCCACTTGGAAAAGACCACCTTCTGCTTGTTGCCGCCGGACAGCTCCTTCACCAGCTGGCTGCCGTTTCTGCACTTGATGCTCATCACCTTGATCTGTTGATTGGTCAGTGCCCGCTCCTTTGCCGGAGAGATGAAGCCCAGTGCACCGCTCAGCCGCTTGAGTGCAGGCATCAGAATGTTGCTTTGAATGCTGGCCTGCAGAACGATGGATTCCTTGTCCCGGTCCTTGGAGACGTAGGCCATGCCCCGGTCCACCGCCACGGACGGGGATGTGATCTGGACGGGCTTCCCGTCCTTGTAAAGCGTCACACTGCCGGTCAGCGGTTTTTCCAGACCGAAGAGCAGCCGGCCCAGCTCGTGCATACCGCAGTTGGAAAGGCCGCCGAAGCCCAATATCTCGCCCTTGTGCAGGGTAACGTCAATGTTTTTAAAATACGGACGCAGCGTTACCTGCTCTGCCTTCAGCAGCACCTCTTCGCTGCAGCTCCCGTCAAAATCCGGGCGGTAATAGTCCCCCTGGAGCTCCCGGCCGATCATCAGCGACCGCATCCGCTCGATGGACATGTTCTCCCGGTCCAGCGTATCAATGATCAGGCCGTCCCGCAGCACCGTGATGGTATTGCACCGCTCCATCAGCTCATCCAGATCGTGAGAGATGAACAGCACCGCCTTGTTTTCCTTGTGCATCCGCTCGATCAGTGCATAGATCAGCTTGCGGCCCTTGGTTGCCAGTGCGGTGGTGGTCTCGTCAATGATCAGGATCTCGGGCTTATTCACCATGGCCCGGGCGATCTCCACGATTTTCCGGTCCTCAAAATTCAGCTGTTCAATGTTCATCCGGCCCTTGATCTCCGGAACGCCGATATCTTCCAGGATACGGTCCGCTTCCGCATAGATCGTGTTCCAGTCCAGGAAGCCGCACTTTGTATACTGCTCCAACCGTCCGGCAAAGATATTGGAGGCGACATCCAGTCCGGGGAAGGTGGCTGCCTCCTGAACGATCATAGCGACACCGTGATTCTGGGCCTCCACCATGCTCTTGACCTCGTATTTTTCACCGTGAAGCTCCAGTTCACCGCTGTCCATCTCCAGAGCTCCTGCAACGATGGAGCAAAATGTAGATTTTCCGGAACCGTTTTCGCCAATGAGGCCGCGAATTTCGCCCTTCCGAACCTCCACATCCACATCGATCAGTGCGCGTGTGGGGCCAAAGGCCTTACACACCTTGTGTGCAGCCAGGATCAGTTCTCTTTCCATTACGCTCCTCCGTTCCTTTGATCGGGTATCCAAGAATTATTCGGCCCAGCCGGTCATTTGGGGTATTGTTTTTCAACCTCATGCAAATATGGTATCGGTTTTTCGCCCGATTTTCAATGACCGCAAAGGAACTCCGCGAAAAAACGAGTATCATTTTTCGTCATTTTTCGTCTTATTCCGCATATATGTCACTCTCATTTTGTGCATTTTGCTAATTCTCTAAAAAAGAACAGAGCCGGAAATTCCGACTCTGTCAAAAAACATATGTATCTTTTACATGCGATCTCTGCGCACCTCCAGCGGTGTCTTCCCGTATTTCTCCTGGAACATTCTGTAAAAATGGGTCTTATTCTGGTAACCGCACCTGGCGATGATCTCTCCGATGCTGAGACTGGTAGTTGTCAGCAGCGTGACGGCATATTCCAGCCGCTTTTCGATGCAGTATTCCGTCAGAGACATATTGGTGGATTTTCGCAGGACCTTATTCAGATAGCTCTCCGTATAGTGCAGGTCCCGCTCCATGGCGCTCCTGTCCACACGCCAATTGTTCGTCTCCAGATATTGCAGCAGCTGGCCCAGGACCCTGCCGTCCCCATAGGTGGATTTTGTGACGGAGCTGCGGTGCTGTGCCGGTGCCTGGCCGATCCAGTCCATAAGCCGGATGAGCAGGGCAAACAGCACATACCTGTTTCCCGGCTCCCCTGCGACCTTCTCCCGGAGCATCTGCTCCAAAAGGGCCCTGGGATACGCTCCGCAGTTTGCATAAGATATATACCGATATTTGCTGTTCTGCTTCAGCAGACTGGCTGCAAAGAACTCGTCCAGATCTTTGGATCTGGTGATTTCCTGAAATACTGCCTCCATGACTGCCTTGGGGATCTGGAGATACTGAACCACACCGTCCTCTGCAATATACTCCGTGTGTACCGTGCTGGTATCCAGCAACAGCAGGTCGTCCTGTTCCATGGTCACCCATTGATTGCCGATGGTCTGCCGGAAACGCCCCGAGAGCACATACACCAGCTCGAAATAGTCATGGCGATGGGGATACATCTTCAACGGTTCCGGCACCATGAGCTGTGCATGATAAAGCTGGCTGCTTCCGTCCGGGGCTGCAAAGGTATAATAGTCGTAGGTCAATCCCTCAGTCTGACTGGTCACCCAGCTGATATTGATGCCAAATTCGGGACTTCTGGACACAAAATAGTCCATCTCACCCCGAATCGGACTACTTTTTGTCTTCGTATCCGATAAGTAGCTTTCAAAGGACCTGACAAAGGGCTTGGTCTCGTCTCTTTGCATGTAATTGGTCTTTGAGGTGACAGGGCTATTCAAAAGCTCTGCATAGATATCTTCCAGATTTTCTTTCCCCATTGCCATATTTGCCCCTTCCACACCGCAGACATTCCCCCGGCACACCACCGTTTCAGCTGGATCATGCTGTATATATACACAATTTTATCATAATTTTCTTTCCGTGTCCATCCAAAAAGATTCCGGGGCGGCGTTTGCCGCCCCGGGTCGTTTTACCGGTTATACAGCTTCTTATAGTACGCGCTGGAATAGGTATACAGCTCGTCGCCCGCGATGGCGGACTGCTCGGGGGTGCCCATGATCCAGCACATGACCCGGCCCTTGGCGCCGAAGCGGTCCACGAAATCCCGGGTCTGCTGGCGAATCCGGCTTTCCGTGGCATCTGGGGCGATGGGCATATCGAAGGCGAAGGTCATCCTGTCGCCATAGTGCTCCACCAGGAAGTCCGGCTCGTTAATGCCCACCTGAGGCGTCCACATATCAATGCCCAGCTCGATCATCTCCGGCACATACTGGATGTTCTTGCCGCAGGAATGGAGCTCGATGAACTTGCCCTGGGACTTGATATAGTCCATGATCCGCTTGGTGGCCGGCATGATCTGCTCCCGGAACATCTCGTTGGAGAAGAAGCCCCCCCGCTGGGTGCCCCAGTCATCGTGATAGAGCACGCCATCCACCACGCCGTAGTTTTCAAAGACCTTTTGGCAGACCTCGATCTTGTAATCTGCCATCTTCTGGAAGAACTCCTCCAGAAGCTCCGGCTCCTCATAGAAGGCCAGCAGGCTCTCGTCAAAGGGCATCATCTCATGGAGCCGCTCAAACACGCCCTCGGTACACTCGAAGATATGGGGGCGCTCCGGGTCTAAGCGGGTCTGGAGCTTCTTGCCGTCCGAGGCGAAATCCACGCAGCTCAGGTCCGGCCACTCCACCTCGTTTTTCCACTAGGCAAAGTCGGAGATCACCCGGGTGCCGGGCTTTGTGATCATGCCGCCGATCCCCGGCTCCATGTACCAGTCCACGCCCCACCAGTCGAAGCCGTTCTTCTCGGGCACAGGGTGCTCCTCCACGGCATCGGGCCAGAGAATATTCTTTTCCAGGAAATAATTGGGCATCCAGTAGGGCTGTTCCCCCCGGACGCAGCGGGCGTAGTTCTCCCGGACGCTGATGGGCCGCCCGGTGATCGGCGGCAGGGCCTGCTGGAACAGCCAGGGGAAGCTCCCTTCCTCCGCCCAGAATTTGCTGTAATCCCGCTCTGCGGCCCGCTTCATAAATTGACCCACTGCCATGTGAATAACTCCTTTCGCAAATGTGGTTCCCCCCCACATTGTTTCTGGCACTATTGTATCCGGTTTTACGCTTGGACGCTACGGACCCGGAATCCAAAAAGCGGGGAGCAGCGGCGGGGCCTTTTTGTGATTTTGGAACATAGGACCGGGGACGGTAAATTTCCGCACACTTGTTCGCGGAACATAAATTTTCTTTCCACAGGCCACGCACCGGTTTTTCACAGAAGTTATCCACATTCTCCACAGGTTTCTCCACAGGACAAGCTGTGGAAAAGCCTGTTATTTCCTGCATTTTTTGGGAAACTGTGAAAAAATCTCCACAGCATACTTCACAGCTGTGGAGATTTTCGGTTGACAGAACACCCAGTTATCCACTTTTCCACTTTTTTGGGCTGTCAAAAACACAGCCATCCTTCCTGTGCTCCACAGGCGAACAGTAGGCCCGCAGCGCCCGCAAAAAGCAGTCGGCAAAGCCCTAACGGAGCTTTGCCGACAAATTTTACACATACAGCATTCTTGCGGAGAACACCCGGTGGTCCTCGCCGTTTTCCGTGCGGTGAGCATCCACCTGGACAGTGCCCCCCTCCATGATTTCGTAGTGCATATCCAGGGTCTGTCCCTCCCGGCACTCCGCCAGATAGCACACGGTGAACTCCTTGAGCTTGTGTTCCCGGTGGAAGCGGCTGGGGAACAGGTCCTCCACCCACTCCATATAGCGGGTATTGTTCATGTGGCCGTTCCGGTCCAGGTCCGTGAAGCACACCCTTCTGGGACTGGAATTGACCATATCCCGGGGGACAATGCCCTTGGGGGAGGCAAGCTCCAGGCCCCGGTCTGTGCCTACAACCTCAATGCCGCTCTGGCCCGGCTGGATCATAGCCCGGGTATCCATGTTCATCAGCACCCACAGGGTAATGGAGCGGAAGAGCTCCTGGCCCTTTTCGTCATAGGCCACAACGCTTCTGGGGTAGGCAACCCGGGTGGTGGGCATGGCCCAAGTTTCCACACGAATGGTCTCACCGGACTTAGGAAGCCGCGTGATCTGCACCCGGTGCCGGGTCACGGCCCAGAACAGCCGGTGGCTTGCCAGCACATCATAGCTCAGCGAAAGCTCCTGGCAGTGCCGGGTGCCCATATCCTGGGCGATGAAGAGGATCTGGCCCGGACGAAGATTGCCAAAGCAGTCCACCATATTGTCCTTGATCTCATAATTTTGGGTATATACCGGTTCCATTTTCATAATACCTCTTTTACAATTGTTGGTTTCGATCCACGTTTTTCTTTCACGGGGCCGATGTTCTCATCGGTCCGCAGCCCGTGGGCAGGCCGCATCAATGCTTTTCCGTCAGCGCCACCGTCACATCTCCCTGGCGGCCGTTTCTGTATACGGAAAGGCGCATACTGTCCCCGGGGGCGTGGGTATAGAGCTGGGCATTCAGGGCATCCATATCCGTCACGGAGCCGCCGTCGGCGGTGAGAATAATATCCCCGATGCGCAGGCCTGCGGCCTCGGCAGGGCTGCCCACCTGGACATCCGTCACATACAGTCCCTTGGGGATCCGGTAAAACCGCTGGTAGAAGGTGGAGAAGCTCTCTCCCTCGATCCCCAGCCAGGGACGGCCGGACACATAGCCCTGGCTCAGCAGCTGGTTGACGATCTCCTGCACAGTGGCGCTGGGGATGGCGAAGCCCAGACCCTCCACCCCGGAGCTGTCCGCAAAGGTGCCGATCTTCATGGTGTTGATGCCAATGACCTGGCCGAAGCGGTTGATGAGGGGGCCGCCGGAATTACCGGAGTTCAGGGCGGCATTGGTCTGAATCAGATTCATGACCCGGCCGTCCACCTGCACGTCCCGGCTGATGGCGGAGACAATGCCGTCGGTCATGGTGCCCCGGAGCTCCACGCCCAGGGGGTCGCCGATTGCCACCACACCGTCCCCCACATACACGTCGTCAGAGTCGCCGAATTCCGCCGGGGTCAAATCCGTGGCATTCACTTGCAGCACGGCCAGGTCGCTGGTGGGGTCGCTGCCCACCAGCCGCGCAGGCTGGCTGCGATCGTCTGCCAGAAGAACGGTGTAGGATTCTCCGTTTTCAATCACATGATAATTGGTGACCACATAGCCGTCCTCTGAAAAAATCACGCCGCTGCCGCTGGAATTGCCGCTGCGGGATTCCGAAGTGATGGACACCACACTGGGACTGCATTTGATATAAATTTCCCGCAGCGTCAGCGTGTCCTCCTGCTCTGCCAGCGCCGGGAAGCCGATGCTCTCATTGGCGGTCTGCTCCACATCGATGGGCACAAACTCAG
>ERZ772818.3156-NODE-3156-length-11544-cov-4.148055_pt1 | contig 11544 bp, 7 predicted proteins | sample MGYA00580837_ERZ772818 | MGnify/ENA primary metagenome ERZ772818 (study PRJEB29015, sample SAMEA2737671) | human gut metagenome | biome: human gut; feature: human-associated habitat; material: faeces | place: China | collected 2012 ...
CAAGAGGAGGCTCCGGAAGAATTACAAAATGTCTTTGACCAGCACGAACTGAATAAGATCAACATTTACAGGCAAACCGGCGACCCGGAACTTGAAGAGCTATTCTGGCAGGCAGAGGCACATCCCGTCACGAACGGTTCGTTAAAATGCATCTGGTATGAAAAATTCTCAGACAACGACGCCATTCGTCAGCCCTGGACAACTGCCGACAAAAATACATTCAGGAAGCGGTTCGGCTTGTTCCAGGAATTGTTTAAACCGGAACATATCCGGATCCCCTTGTCCACCCCTCCACAGCAGAATATTATCGACAATTCACTGATTGCAAGGGCATTAATTACCATCGACGACTATACCATAAATACCGGAGGACGTAACTGGTGCTTCGGATTTAGCGACAGATGGAAAGACATCATGAATACCCCCAAATCCTACCCTGTAGTTTCCGGATTAATCGATCAACTATCCGAAGATGACAGTCCTGTCTCCCTATATGACAAACTCCGGAAGATCATAGACAACTACCTTACCAACTATGACCTGAACAAAAAAGATTCCCGCTATTATATCGCAAAATATCCGGATTCCCTGCAAGCCATGCATGACGGACATAACATTATCTTCTTCGAAGCAGGATGGGATAACTATTGGATTGATGTCATCAATAAAGACCGGATGAGCTCTTATCACATCAACCTATTCAGGTATCTGGTTTACAAATATTACCCACTTACCAAAGATTTCAATCAATGGTTAGAGTTAAAGAATGGTCTGACGCTGGATTGTGCGGAACAGCATGGATGGTGTATCAAATATTCCGATAAAGTTAAAACTGAATTTGTGGAGGAACAATTTAAAGGGTATCCCCTGAAACCAAACCGGGAAGAGAAACTATTTTTTATTCCTGTCGACCTGAAAGAAGATTTGATTGAAGCCGGAATAGGTATTCTTGAAAAAATGACCCAAATCCCCTGACATCATGGAAAAACTGCACAAACTCATCCAAACCCTCCAAGCAAGCCCGGCAACTAGCCGGACTGTGATGATGGATGATGTAAAAATTCCGGGGCAGACCTTTTGTCCGGTTAGATTTTCAAAGTTTATTATTAATCCGATGAGGGTACCAATGCCACATACTTTCAGAATCAAGTTTCGTGAATTCCATATTTTCCTGACCAGTTTCAACAAGTCGATCTCTTGTGGATTTGGTTTCACGTTTCTTTCATTTGTAGTATTGCTGTCCATCTATTATATATTACTAGTATAAATCAAGATATTTCCTGTACTGTCTAATTTGGAACACATTTTTTAGTTATTAAAAGAATAATCCCTACTTACACATCTATGAGTAAATGTATAGGTAGGGATTAAACTGTCTGATTTATAGGATTCAGTTGTCTTTTCAGTCTTTATCCGGAATATCCGGTAACAAGGCATGAAAGAACTTCCTTCCTTTTATCCTCCAACGATGACATTATTTGCATCAGTGCTGGCACCGCCCAAATAACCGTCGAAATCGGTACAATTGAATGTTCCTGCGTTGTATATTCTACCCTTCAGGTAAGTAGTAGTAGCTGTTACTACACTTCCTCTTGGAATATTCAGGCTGTAGCCATCATCAACGATAAGTCCTGTGAGAGTAAATGCTGCAGTAGTCCAAACAACGCGTGCAGAACTCTTCACTTCAACATACTTCACTGTAGTTGGTAAGGTACCGCAAGCTGTACAAGCACCGGTGATCTCAACATAGTTAGCGTATTCACCAACTTCTGCTTGGGTTACAGATGTTACGTTTGTAATAACTTTGATAAAACCAGGCAGTCCTGTAGAGGCTACAACGGTATTAACGTTACCGGTACCAAACAATTCGATAGTACCAATCTTTGCATCAGCAGCGAAAGCATCAGCAAATGTTTTTCCAGTAGAAGCATTGGTACTTACATAAGTATAAGCATCAGCATTCTTTTGCGTGATATAGCCATAATTGTTGATTTTGCCACTGGTGTTACTCTGTACACCTAAACTTCCGGCATTGTCAATCTTTCCGTATACTTCCAAGGAAGTGGCATTATTGGTCAGTTCTGCTCCATTCATAAGGAATTCTGCGCCTACAGGGATATCAATTACACCATTATTAGTCATATTCAGTTTCAGAGTGGTTGCACCTGAAATATTTACTGTACCATTATTGGTAATTGCAGTTGTTGCAGGATTAGTAGCTGTAGCTGTTATCATATTTGTCATTGTCATTGTTGCACCTTCAACGACTTCCAGTGAAGCAATATAGTCAAATGTTTTGCTATCTGAGTATTTCCACAAACCAGCAAACTTGACAGGGGTAGCAGTACCAAACTTCAAAGCTGTAGGAACTTCTGTCTCTGTAGTACTTACGAATTTAACAGCATCACATTGAGTTGCTGGGTCAGTACTAAGTTTAAAAGTTATCTTATTTTCAGCATCTGCTACACGTGCTTCATAAGCAGCTGTAGCTTCGGCATCCATTACGAATTCACCGTTTTCATCACCGTCCAAGAAGAAATCAACTGTAGCATCATTGGCAATTGCGTCATAAACCTTCAAGGCATCAATCAGGTGTTGTTGATCCGTAATATGCAATCCATCCATATCAAGAGTTGACATGTCAGCTTGGATACTACGTTTGCCAAACTTACCGATCTTTTCACCTATGAAAGACCCTGTTGTTGCATTAGTCCATGTGTTATTGAGTACTTCCTGAATACCTTCAGTGACTGTTTTATCATAAGTTACTGTAGTTGCGGTCTTTCCCCAAATATCTCCCTTTACATCTTCTAATGTTACTTTACCATAGTTTGTTTTGATAACAACATTAGCACTACTAATTATTGTTCCCGTTTTGGCAGGAAGTAATGTAAATACTGCATTGTAGTTATCGGTAATATCTGTTGTGGTTAAAGCATTTGCTACTGTAGCATTGTCTACATCAACATCAGATACCTTTGTCCAAAGTGAGAATTCGGAGTTCCGATATGGGGTGTCTGCATTATATTTAACAGAAATAGATGTTGTGAAAGCATCACTTGCATTCATTTCAATACTTGAAACTTTAAGTGGACTTACACCCAAACCATCAATTTTGTCAGTATTACTGGGTACTGTAGTCAAAATCAATGTAGTACCAACCCTCTTCAGGATGATATCATACTTCTTACCATAACCTGCTGTATTTTCAGTTGAAGGTTCGTTGTAGCTTCCAATAGTCAAAAGCTCCGACATATAAGGGGTCAACTCTTTCGTTCTTGCATCTTGGTTTTCAGGAATTGTAATAACAGGAGCCGCACTTCCACTATTAGTAAACGCTGTATCGGCCGGATAAACCATTATTGCTCCCTTTTCCAATACCATTGATTTGGTTGTGAAGACAAAAGCCTCACCATCTTTTGCAGAGCCTTCATAAATGGCATTCTGATAACCCGTTAGACTAGAACTTACATCAGCTATACCATGGAACAGAGACATCAAGTCACCTGCTTCAAAATTCAACCCAAAATCGGATGTCATATCAGCTCTAGTCAAAATGGGCATACCATCACTGCCCTCTAATGATACGGCGAACTTAATGGGTGATTCCTGTGAAACAGCCGGAGAATTCAACTCCTCATCTGCAGTACAGGATGCCAAAGCAATGCTTCCCAACAAAGCACCAAATAAAAATTTAGACTTCATACTCATCTTTTTAATTAATGTTATTTTAAATTCAAATAAATATTTTCCTTTGTACTTTTAAAATTCCTCAGGGGGTTCCGTACTACTTTGTCCAAAACCATTTTCTACTTCCACTTCCAAAATTTCCACTTCTGGAGCTTCATACTTCATTTCCTTTTCTACTTTCATAATCATAAATTTAAATTGTTAGTAATATTAAAAATCTCTTCATTATTAACTAGTAATACACTTTTCTATACTATATAAAAAAATCAAGCCAGTTCTTACGATCTTGCAAATATTTCTATAAAGAAGACCAGTAAAAGCTCCTTTCAGCCTGCAAAGTAAGAAACAAATTTCCTAAATATATTTTTAGTGTATTTCGTTGAATATCTGGATACTAATAATAAGTAAGAGGAGAAAATAGGGAAAGAATAGAATTTCCAGGAAATAGTATTAAACGATGTATAGGTTTAGTAATTAAGTAGTTGTGCCATTGATAGTTAATGGCATTTCAAACTATTTATATATATTGGCACTTTATTCTGGCACCATATTATATAGCAATATAATATGGTAACATGCTTATTATCAAAACATAACGAGGTAGCCAAACGAGAAAACTCCTATTGCTACAAATTGAGTTAGCACCATTATCAGACACCGGCAATAAAAATCTTATTTACAGCTAAGTAAATAATTCCTTCGATGACTCTTGGAGAGAAGACTCTCGATAATAATCAACTAACGCAATAAGGGAACCAAACCGTACCTGGACCGAGTCAAGTCCATACCAGATCCGTACTTGCTCCGTATAAAAGTACCTCTACATGGAGCTGGTACGGACTTGACATAGACTTGGTACGGAGCAAGACATACACATGTATGTGTAAAAGGGCACTCTTTTTCTTAAGACTCTAAGCTAGGATAGCTTTTTCTTTTTTCAGTAACCGGACGAAATCAGTCATCAGTTCTTTACTCGATGCTCTCATATAGCGCTGAAATGCTTGGAAAGAACGATGTCCGGAAAGCGACATCACGTAGTTAATCGGATAGCCACGTTTATAAAGATTGGTCACACAACTTCTTCTGGCCGTATGGAAGCTTATCAATTCGTATTTCGGAATTGTCACGATGGTAGTTTCTCCACCACGGTACTCCTTACGGCTAACAGCCTCATTAATACCGCATCGCGCGGCAAGAAGCTTAATGATTTTGTTGGCCTTCACCTTATTTATAACCGGAAAGCCAATCTGTTGATAATGTTCAATCAGTGGCGCTATTTCCTTCAATATCGGAATTTCAACCAGCTCTTTCGTCTTTTTTTGGTAGAGCGATATTACTCCCTTCCGTACGGTTGCTTTATTCAACTGCTGTATATCACTAATCCTTAATGCTGTATAACAGGCAATAATAAAAGCATCCCTTACCTCACGCTCTTGGTCACTCTCTGTCTTTGCCAAAGAAAGCTTCTGGATCTCCTTCTCTTGCAGATAAATCTGTTCACTCGAATCAGCAGGCAGTGTAGTCTGAACTTTCAAGAAATAGTTGTTGGTTGTCATCTCGCTGTCATAAGCACGATGCAACAGATTCTTGATTACTTTCAGCGTATTGATGATTGTATTCTGAGTATAATGCTTTCCGGTTTTCCCATAACTGTACTCGTAAAGGTAGTTGGTGAAATCAACAAAGAACTTTTTATTGAAGTCGTCGAACGAACCGATCGGCACTTTCCGTTGCTTGTCGTAATCTTCCAGACGCCCCAACGCAGTGAGGTAGGTAGCCTTGGTACTTTCAATGCCACGCTTTCCTTTGCGATTTACATTCTTTTCATACTCGCCAACCAATCTTCTCAGACAAGCAATCGGATTTTGCAAAAGTTGTTCCTTCTGCTGGTTTTTATCAACGATTTGCCGGACAACAGCAGCCGACAGGTACTCTCCCTTCATGGCAAGTTGTTCGTCCATTTCGCATAAAGACGTTACTAAATTATCAATTTGTTCATTAATATATTTCAACCGAAGCCTCTCCCGTATGTTCAAGCCTCCGTTCTGATAGCATCGATATATTTCATGATTCCAATACTGTGGCTCTACACGGAGTTTTGTATAAACTCTGATTCTCCGTTTATTGATAGTTGTCACAAGCATTATTTGCGTCAGTTTATTCTTTTCACTGACCTGCTTTAGATTGAATCTAATTTTCATTTCTTTTTCTTCCTTTCAGTTTAGTGGTAATTGTTCCATAATTATCAAGATTATAGTGATATATAAACAAAGAGTGCCCATCTTATTTTCAATAAGAATCCATAAGAAAGCTATAAAAAAGTTTGTATTTATGCATTTTCGTTGAAAAGCATAAAAAAAAAGCTTTATTTTGTTTGTAGATGTCAATAAAATATCTACCTTTGGCTCGCAAAAGCGTGTAGAATAGAGATATGTTTTCACGATAAAGGAGAATTTGCCATATTTTTACCCGAAAAGATAAAAAAATAACGAATTCTTTTGAATTTAGGAAATTTGTTTTTAGCGTTTTATCGTGATACATAGAACTTAATAGGTCATATATCACGCCTATTTAGTAAGAGAATTTCTCTTTAATGTTAACCTCAGGTATATATACAAAGAATACATCTGCTATTTTCAATACAAAAAAGAGTGTACCAAAACAGAATAATTTAATTTATCTGATTATAATACTATCTCATTATATGCAATGAGTTATAGCAAACTATTAATATTTCTCCAGTAAATGTAACAGGAAAGAACTATCCTATGATTCCACAGTTACCCAAAGCATCCACCCACTTTTGGGCATCAACTAAGGCTTGATCTTTGGATATGCCGTAATGATTCATTAATACTTCTGCAGCATCTTCCAAAGAAAATTCTCTTCCTTGCAATTCTTTCCAAAGAAGCAGTGCTGTATTATTAAGTGAAATTACTTTAGTCATATCAGACTGGGACTTTCCTTGCTCGACGATCAGGTTTTCACCTGCAATCTCCCGAACTTTATAATTCTCTTTAATTTTCATAGTGACAAACATTAAATTAGTGTTTCAAGAAATGCAAAGGTAAACATTCTCTTGAAAATTGTATACTATAATATAAAAAAAGAGTCTATAACAGATTTAATTGTTTTTTATCAGTGATTATCTTCCATCTATTAAGGTGGCAATCTCTCTTTATGCGAGTATTAATTCAGCACCAAGTTATTACGAGGGAGGAAAGTGGTATAGCTACATGGCTTCACTGAGTGTGTTCGATGGCTCTTTGTAAATGCATTTCTTGTTGCTAGTGCCTGAAAATGGTGTCATTGCTATTTAAAAAAGTGAGTTTCTTGTCATTTATAAAATCCGTTTCTTATTGAAAATAAGAGAATTACTATCGTGTGCTCTTATTCTATAAGGTGCAAGAAAGAGGTGTCAATATATGCAGAAGAATAAAATAAGATGTTTTCTACTAAATACGTAATAAGCTGTTTCTTAATATATTGATTCATTCTTTTTGATTATAACAAATTCTTTTCTTTTTATTTTAAAAGATTTCTTCCAAGCATATAATAATCAGATAATCAATAAAATACCACTCAAATATATTTAGGAAATTTGTTTCTTACTTTGCAGGCTGAAAGGAGCTTTTACTATGCTTATTTATATAGTAGGAATAGCGAATTTTGCAAGGGATGAGTTCGATTTATAGAATGATGAGAATAACATATTGATATTATTAACAATTAAATTTTGTAGTTATGAAAGTAGAAAAGGAAATGAAGTATGATGCTCCGGAAGTGGAAGTTCTGGAAGTAGTTGTAGAATTGGGATTCGCAGCAAGCGGTCCGAATGCAGGTGGTGCAGATGACTCCGGCCTTCCTCCTCTGTAATGGCAGCTGTGGAACTAAAAAAGATGATCGAATAACATTAAACATTAATTAAATGAATATGAAAACAAAGAATGTTCTCTTTGCTTTGTGCTTGCCGATAGCTTTTACGGCTTGCCAAAATGAAGAATTTGTGAAGGACTATTCACAAGAATTGAAAAATAGAGGAGAAATAGACGTCATTCTCTCTGCAAGCTACCCTAAAGTGGGGAACTCTGTTGATACACGTATGAGTGCTGAGGAAAGCGGAAATTCTCTGTCATTCCTTTGGGAACAAACGACTGATAAACTGGGAGCTGCAATGATGGATGAAGAAAATGCGGGAACTGTGAACGGTGCTGCAATTTACAACAACTATCCGTTTATCGCTCAGAGTAGTGGTGCAACCTCTACATTTGCATCTCCTTCTTCTATAACAAAAGGTATCTATCTATTCTACAACAGCTATAAAGATGTATTGGATCGTGAAGCATTGTCTCTGTCGTTGCAGACTCAGGAATACGATCCGACAAGCGCAAAGACTCCTGCACAACAGATGGCTAAATACATGAATATGGTGGCTCCCATGGTGAACCTGAATGAGGGTATCAAATTGGCCGACGCTGCTGCATTCAATTTGCCACTTGAATTTGTGAATCTATACACACCGGTGAAAGTTCCAGTACAGTTCAAGAATGCACCGGAGGGAACAAAACTGACGAAAATCACTATTAATGGTGGAAGCGATTTTGTGTTAGGAGGAAAGTTGAATCCTAAGGTTTTAGCTGGTGAATTAAATGCTAATGTATTGACAGTAACAGACGGAATTATCGATGCAACCAAGATGGCTAAAGCTAAAGAAACTATCGAAACAATTGTACAAGCAGGTTCTGCTGCTGCTGGTATTTATACGACGACAAATGAAGACTTGGTTAAGGGTGCTGCCGAACTGTCTATCAAAGGTGGTATGGCTTTGGAAAATGACAAGGCTCAGAATTTCTGGATTTTGATTCCGAGAGGTAAGTATACTACTTTGAAAATCAATGCAGAAACTACGAATGGTAATATGACTGAGAAGATAATTAATGTTCCGGCTTCGACTGATCCAGAAGCTAAAAATCCGCAGGATTTTACTTCCGAAACTCGTGTATTAAGCACGATAGAACTTAACTTCAACGCAGGAGGAAATGTAGAGCAACCGTATGAGTTCACTATCAATAGTACAACGGATTGGAATAACTATATCCAATATGTAAAAGATCATCTTGAATCTTATATAGGACGCGATATTATATTTAACATCGGTGCTGGCAAGTCTGTTTACGTAACTAGTCTTCCTACCTTTGGATTTACATTGGCAGGTGGTGATTCAGATTCCAAACTTATTTTGGGAAAAGAAGATAAGACTGCAGTTACTGCTCAACTTGATTTGTCGGGCATCACGATGGGAAGTAATGTAAACTTTGTAGTAGGTGAAGGTGCGGTTGTTACGCTCAGTAAGGTTCAGAAGAGTGGAACTGTTGCTTCTTTGACTAATAATGGTACGCTGACTGTGGGAGCTATTGATAACATAACGGCTTTGACGAATAATAAGACATTGAACTTTAAGTCTTCAGCAGCACTGACAGTGCCTAATGTGGAGAATGTAGGCGAGGCTACAATAAAAGTGCAGAGTGAAACAACATTTACTGTCTTTACAAATGAGGCTAAGGCTAACATTACAGTAGATAAAGATGCTACGTTGTCACTTCCGGGTACTGCAAATGCCGGTATGATTGTGAATAAAGGTACTTTAAACAATGCAAATGGTTTCACAAATAATGGTACGATTGATAACTTTGGTACTCTGGCAGTTACCACAACCTTTACTAATAGCGGTAAGATTATTGCTCGCGATGGAAGTGAATCAAATAATGCCGCAATAACTAACATTAATGGTACTGTAGAGGTTATTAATCCTACTACTTATGCTGTATTGGCTGGTGGTAAACAATATAACGTTTCTGGTGGTACAACAACCGCTATCGTTACTAACCGTGGAGATTTCAACGCTGCTAACACTGCCAGCATAAGCATTACACTTGGTGGTGGTGAATGGGCTATCGTAGCTGATGCAAGTCAGTCTGCTGACGCAAGCCGTGAATTGGCTGCAACTGAGATAACTGCGGACTTGAGCCTGCAAGCTGACCTGAATGTGAAAGAAACTGCTGATTTGAACAGTAGGATCTTTACTGTAACCGGTGCATCTACTATCAAGGCAGCTGAAAAGAAGACATTGACTATTAAGAGTTTGGTCGTTGCCCAAGGTGTTACTGCTACAATTGCAGCAGGTGCAGAGGTGATTATACCTAATGAGGATACATCTGGAGCGAAAATTGAGGTGAAGGGTACATTGAATAACAATGGCACGCTTAGTACTCCTGAGGTGGCGGCTGCTGTTACTGCAGTTTCAGGTGTTAAGGTATTCGCAATTGAGGTTGCCAGTGGTGCTACATTGACCAACAAAGGTACTATTGGTGGTGAACAGAATACACAAGCTAAGATTACAGTGAATGGTAATTTAGATAATGGAAATGGTACTATCTATGGTGCTAGCACTATTGATAATGCTGAATATTACAAGAAAGGTACTGTTCATAAGCTCCCGAAAATCTTGGCCAATGCTGCAGACTTAACAGGTTTTGTCGGTGCTACAGAAATTGAAGCTGTTACTACTGCTGTAACAACTATCCCGCAGAATACGAAAATCAAAGTTGGAGTAGAATCAGTTGCTTTGGCATTAGCAGATGGTAGTTATGGAGAGTTGACATTTACTGCCGCTTCTACTATATCTGCATCTTCCATTAGTGCTGTTGTTAGCAAGATTACAGTTGACGCCGTAGCTTTGACTGTCGGTGGTTCCAATGACATTACTTGTAATGACTTTGTAAAAGAGAATAGTGGTAGTTTAGTAGATGATAGCAGTCACTTAAAAGATGCTGATGGTGCGGTATGGATAAGTAAATAAAAAGTCCCGTGAAGTAACCACCTTCATTCGTTAATTCAATAATAGTAAGCGAGGGTGTCCCCTATAAGGACATCCTCGTTTTGATATACCGCACAGAGTAGGTTGAGATAAGTGCTCAGACATGATACTTACCAAGTATTTCATCAGCAGTGAAATGAAAGAATGATTTTAACCGACTCTAAGACAAATATCATAACTTAAGCGAAATATATGTACGAAAAGGATTTTTCCGACAAGCAGGAGACTGACTGGCTTAAACTCGCCACAAAAGTCTGGAATTCCCGGATACTGATTTTTAAAGTCTGTAGCATTGGTGCTGTTGTAGGGATAATCATTGCCCTTGGCACTCCCAAAGAATATACGGCAAGTATATTTGTGGCCCATGAAGATCTCCACAAACGTTCTTATTCGGACATCAGTGCATGGGTCGGCATGACCGGTGATATGAACTCTTCCACAGCCATCGAGAGAGAGGCCCTTTACCCTTCCCTCTATTATTCCATTGCCACTTCCACTCCCTTTCTTCTCCGGCTTTTCAATACTGAGATACACAGGCAGGGAGACAGCACCACAATGACCCTTGCCCAATACCTGAAAGAATATCAGAAAGCACCGTGGTGGAATTCCATCACTTCGGCACCCTCCAGACAGCTGGGATGGTGCCTGTCCCTGTTCAAGAAAAAACAGAAAGAGGAAAAAATAGAAAGAGGAACTAAATCAGCACCTTTCTGGATAACCCGGGAAGAGGCCGGTATAGCCGGCGCCATCGCTTCCAGATTGAGCATTGAGATAGATCAAAAAAAGAGGGCGATAACCATAAATGTCACAATGCAGGACCCGCAGGTTGCTGCTATTGTGCTGGACACTATACAGTCACGCCTGAAAACATATATGACAGAATACCGGACAAGCAAGGCACGCCGGATATTGGAATATAACGAAAAGCTCTGCAGAGAAGCACAGGCAGAGTATTATGCCGCCCAAGAAAAATACAC
>ERZ772818.3158-NODE-3158-length-11538-cov-3.875120_pt1 | contig 11538 bp, 10 predicted proteins | sample MGYA00580837_ERZ772818 | MGnify/ENA primary metagenome ERZ772818 (study PRJEB29015, sample SAMEA2737671) | human gut metagenome | biome: human gut; feature: human-associated habitat; material: faeces | place: China | collected 2012 ...
CCCAGCTCATCTTCATCTTTACACCAGAGTGTCGCTATCCCCCAAACTGCTGTCTGTCACACCAATGAAGAAGGATCTTTTGTCTGGAGAGTTACAGATCAGAACCAGGTTGTCAAGACACCTGTAAAAACCGGGAAATTAATTAAAAACAATCAGATAGAAATTCTTTCCGGACTTTCTGCCGGAGAAAGAATTGCTGTTACACGGCTTACCTACTTATCAGAAAACCAAGAAATAACTATTCAAGAATAAGGAAACCAATGAAAAGTTTAGCAAAATTTTTCCTGACCAACAAGGCCTTAAGCTGGCTGATGCTAATATTGATGTTGGGTGGAGGCATATTCGCATATAACAACATAGGAAAGCTCGAAGATGCACCATTTACCATCAAACAGGCCCTCGTCACCACTTCTTATCCGGGTGCTTCACCCATGGAAGTACAGCAACAAGTAACCGATGTTCTGGAAGAAGCAATCCAGTCATTGGGAGAATTGTATTATCTGAAAACAGAAAACCGGACAGGACTCTCTAAAATTACCGTATATGTAAAGAAAGAAATTCGTGCCAAAGATATGCAGCAACTTTGGGATAAACTCCGCCGAAAAGTCAATGATGTACAAAACAAACTACCAGCCGGAGCCGGTCCTTCTGTTGTCAATGATGATTTTGGCGACGTCTTGGGAGTTTTTTATAGTCTAAGCAGTGAAACGCATACATACCGTGAACTGGAAGATTGTGCCAAAGATATAAAAAACGAATTATTAGATGTAAAAGATGTAGCCAAAGTAGAACTGTTCGGTATCCAGAACCGAACGATTGAAGTTACAGTCAATCCGTCATTACTGTCCCAAAGTGGTGTGATGATGAGTGACATCTCTTCTGCTTTTGAAAGACAAAACAAAGTTGTTGATGCCGGAGCCATTGAAACCTCAACCAACCGTCTCCGAATAGAAGCAACAGGAAGTTTTACCAATCTGGAAGAAATAGAAAATCTGACAATTGTTTCGCGCAAAGGCGAATATTTCCGTTTGGGAGAGATAGCAGACATTCAAGAAAGCTACTCACGTCCTGCAAGAAACCTGATGAGAATCGGTAATATTCCAGCTGTAGGTATAGCCATATCTACGGTTTCCGATGGAAATGTCGTTGAAATGGCAAAGCTGGTATCCCAACAAATCAATAAGATGAAAGCAGAAATGCCCGAGGGATACGAACTGGATATTATCTACGATCAAGGATATGAATCAGCCGTAGCCAACGATGGATTTATCATGAATCTGATCGTTTCCGTATTAACCGTAGTAGCTGTATTACTATTCTTCATCGGATTTAAGAATGGTTTTCTGATAGGCAGCGGACTTATATTCTCCATTTTCGGGACCTTGATCTACATGCAGGCAACAGGTATTGCCCTGCAGCGAATGTCACTGGCTGCCATAATCATTGCCATGGGAATGCTGGTGGATAATGCAATTGTTGTATACGATGCAGCATTGGTTAACATGCAGCGTGGTATGAGAAAACGCATAGCTATCCTAAATGCTGTATCAAGCACTGCCATGCCACTCCTCGGAGCTACTCTGATTGCAGTCCTCACCTTTCTGCCGGTGTATCTTTCACCCCATATTACAGGAGAAATCCTTTCTTCATTATTCATCGTGATAGCCGTTTCTCTGCTGCTCAGCTGGATTCTGGCCATCACACAAAACGTATTTTTCGTTCAAGAATTTGTAAGACGCCCACGACCGGAAGAATTGAAAAACGAATTGTTCAGCGGCCGTATATATGACTTCTTCCGCAAGGCATTAAGCTTTACAATTAAAAAAAGATATACAGTTATCGGATGCATGGTTGTACTGCTGGCAATAGCAGGATGGGGATTCAAATATATTCCCCAACAGTTTATGCCATTATTAAACAAGCAGTACTTCTCCATTGACATGTGGCTACCGGAAGGAACACGTATCGAAGAAAGTGAAAGACAGGCAGCACAACTGACAGAGTTTCTGCAAACCTTCGATGGCATCAAAAAAGTGTCTACTTATATCGGACAAACGCCACCAAGATATTATCTGGCTAATGCTGCTTACGGTCCGCAACCTAATTATGCTCAATGTCTGATAGAAGCAGAAAGCCCTGAAAAATCACGAGAGTTACAAGAAATATTATATCATGAACTGCCCGAAAGATTTCAGGATGCACTTATACGCGTCAACAGCTTTGAAATAAACAGCATCCCCCAGGCCTTGATTGAAGCCCGTTTCTGCGGCGATGATCCTGCCGTATTGGACTCCCTGACAAATATAGCTATTGGAATCATGCGCAAGAACCCGAAAGTGCTGAATGCACGCAATGAATGGGGAAACATGGCCATGGTGATAAAGGCCGGTTATGATCCGGTAAAAGCAGGAAGGCTGAACATCGGATGCAGTGACATTATGAATGCCGTGAAATCAGTAAACGATGGAACAGCCATAGGAGTTTATCGGGATAACGACAAGAAAGTTCCTGTCTTATTGCGTACTGAAACGAATTCCTCCTGGAATACAGAAGGGCTGGAAGATCTGCAAATATGGAACGGAACAAACTCAGCACCACTTGGCCAGGTAACTGACGGACTCAACCTGGCATGGGAATATCCGCTTGTCCGTACATATAATCGCCAACTTTCCATGGCTGCCCAATGTGATGTGAAACGCGGACATACCATGAAAGAAGTACATTCCGAAATACGGGAAGAAATTGAAAACATCAAACTTCCTGAAGGATACAGTTTCTTCTGGGATTCACAATATAAAGACCAGAAAGAAGCAATGGCGGCCTTGACCAAATATTTCCCGCTGGCTATCATCATGCTGACAGTTATTCTGGTCATGCTTTTCGGAAATTTCCGGCAACCGCTTATTATCTTTCTTATTTTGCCGTTATCACTCATCGGAATGGTATTCGGCCTGTTGCTTACCGGATTCCAGTTTGGTTTCTTTTGCATCGCCGGCTGGCTGGGACTATTGGGTATGATCATTAAAAATGTAATTGTCCTGCTGGATGAAGTCAATGTACAGCGACGGGCAGGTGTTGCCCCCTACACTACTGTCATCGAAGCTACCGTTTCCAGAGTACGTCCGGTATTGATGGCAGCCCTGACAACCGTGTTCGGAAGCATCCCTCTCTTATTTGACGTCGTATTTGGCGGCATGGCAGCAACGATTGTATTCGGTTTGTCGTTCGCGACATTGCTTACTCTCTTTGTAACCCCAGCCTTATATGCCATTTTTTACAAAATATAATGTCTATAGCTTTATATCGAATTTTATGTGGAACTTTTTCTTAACTTTACCAACGATCCAGAGAATGAACAAATGGATTTTCCTATGCCTGGCAGGTATTTCTATCCAGACCCAGGCACAGCAGAGCAATTTTTTACAAGAATATCGTGCCAAAGTGAAAGAATACAATCAAGACATAAAAGCTGCAGGATATGCCGTTTCCATACAAAAGGAAAAAGAGAAATTAGCCAGGGCTGATTTCCTTCCCTCTTTGTCCGGTAATGCCAATTTCAACTATACCGGCAATCCGGCAGAGCTTTCCGTTGATATTCCTTCGCTTAATGAACCGGTAAGTTTTCAGGGACGGAACTCCAAATATGGAGCATCACTGACTCTGGCACAGCCCATTTATGCGGGAGGTGCAATAAAAGCCGGATACGATAAAGCTAAAAAAGAAAGTGAATTGTCACATTATGAACAAATACGTATCACCAACAACATTATTTACGATGCGGATGTATACTACTGGAATAAAGTGGCACGCCAGGAAATGGTTACGGTTGCTGAAGAATTGAAAGAATCAGTATCCACTTTGGTCAAAGTAGTCAAAGACCGTGTCGATGAAGAATATTCAGACCGGAATGACCTGCTCATGGCCGAAGTAAAACTCAATGATGCTGAATACCGTCTGATCCAATCGCGCAATGATGCCGAAGTGGCACGCTTGTCAATGAATTCTTTCTCCGGAATTCCTTTCAATGAATTTATTGAAACTGATTCCGTCGTTATGCCATTGACGGATGTACAAGACTACTCCGAAACTTTAAACACAGCAATGGCCACCCGACCGGAACTGCAAATCGCCAGCCATAAAATTGATATTCAGAAAGCTGCATCCAAAATAGCCAACGCACAGTATCTGCCTAAACTGTCAGTCGGCATCGACGGCAGCTATTCATCTCCGGGCTATGACTTCAAGTCTGATCTGGATCCCAATTATGCCGTATATGCCAAATTATCTGTACCCATATTTGAGTGGAGAAAGCGCAGGCATACCAAAAAAATCAGGCAAATACAGTGTAAACATTGCTGTTGAGAATCATCAGAAAGTAACGGATAACATCCGTCTGGAGATAGAAACAGCCTTTTACAACTACTCACAAGCCATAGACAAAGTAAAATTAACCGAAAGCTCTCTGTCAAAAGCTGCAGACAATGAAAGAATGGCTATGGACAAATATAAAGAAGGTAATATTTCCATTGTCGAAGTGATAAATGCCCAGCTATACCACCAGGATGCCAAAGTCAACTACATTCAGTCTAAACTAAATGCACAGATTGCAAAAAGCGGATTGGACAGAGCGGTCGGCCGAATAGACACCATAACTCAATAATAATATCATATGAAAAGAAAACTGAAAAACATCAAGCGGTATTTATGGGATGTATTTTTATTCTCCGGAATAGGATGCTTCTCCTATTTCCTTCTGGTATATTATGCCGACATTCCCTCCCAGTATCAAGACCGGCTGATGACTTTTCAAGCCTTTGCAGCCGTTGTGGTATTGTTCAACGGAGTAGGACTCAGCGTAAAATACATCAATGAAAGGCTGATGATGTACTATCAGTATTTTCTGAAAAACCACCGCATGTTGTCCGTTGGATTAATAACAGCTGCAATTATTCTTTTCATATCCAACTATCTGCTGCTCATTTCTACCAAATTGCTGATAGACTCCCCTCATCCTTTCATTCTGAAAGACAAAGGACTGTATGTCATGCTTGCCGTATGGTTCGTAGAACTGATTATTGTAGGGCAGTTCATGTTAAACCGCTTTTATGTAGACCTGGTAAAGTTATACAAACGCGCAGAAGAGCTGGAAGAAAAAACAGCACAAGCCAGATATATGGCTTTACAAAACCAGTTAAATCCTCATTTCCTGTTCAACAGTCTGAATACACTTATTTCTGAAATAGAATATAACCCGATGAACGCCATAGAATTCACCCGAAACCTAGCCGATACATACAGATACATTCTTTATTGTCAGGATAAACATACCATCCCATTGAAAGAAGAACTTGACTTCCTTAATACTTACATTCTGCTTCAGAAAGTACGTTTGGGGGATTGCCTCGCTATCGACAACCGGATTGACGACAAATATTGGGATGTACCTATTCCGCCTTTAACTCTGCAACTGCTGATAGAAAACGTCATCAAGCACAATGTAATCAGCATCAGTAAACCGATGAAGGTCTGCCTGACAACAGAAATGCTTAATAATGAAATCTGGCTCAGTGTTTCCAATCCGATAAAACTTAAACAGGGAGTCATCTCTTCGGGAAAAGGCCTCATGAATCTTTCCCAACGCTATAAATTATTGTGCAACAGAGAACTTATTATCGAAAACGACGAGGATAAATTTATTATAAAAGTACCTTTGCTATATGAATAAAATAAAAGCTGTAATTATAGAAGACGAATTCCCGGCAGCCCGTCTGCTGAACAGAATGATCCAGAAAGTACGGCCGGAATGGGAGATTACCGTACTTCCCGGCACCATAGAAGGAGCTGTCAGCTGGTTCAAGGAGAATCCGCATCCGGACATTATATTCCTGGACATACAATTGAATGACGGCATTTCCTTTCTTTTCATCGAGCAGGCTCAGCCTAAAAGCATGATCGTCTTCACTACTGCTTACGACGAATATGCCGTACGTGCCTTTACGGTGAACAGCATTGATTATTTATTAAAACCGATTCATGAAGAAAGACTGCTGGATTCCATCTGCAAATTCGAACGCCTGTCGCCCTCTGCTCCGGAGAGCCAGAACTACAACATCGAGCAGCTTTTAAAATCTTTCATGGAGAAAAAAGAGAAACAATACCGTACCCGCTTTCTGATCTCCGGAAATAAACAATGTTATCTCATTCAGGTTACAGATATCGCCTACTTCTATTCAGAAGAGAAAGTTACATTTGCCGTTACCAGAGACCACAAGTCACATGTCCTGGATTTTCCGCTAAACAAGCTGGAAGACCAACTGGATCCTCAGACCTTCTTTCGGGCAAACAGGCAATATATTCTTTCTGCCGATTCCATCAGAAGTATCCAGAACCACTTCAACGGAAAAGCCGTTATCCGCATAGAACCTTCTCCCCAGGATCCCGTCTATATCAGCCGGGACAAGGTTCCTTTGCTCAAACTTTGGCTGAACAAATAATAAAAAAAGACACAGAAACGATATTTCGGTTCACATCTTCCGTTTCTGTGTCTTTCCCATAATTATTCAGACAGCTTTCCTTCTGTATTCTTTACAAGTGTCAATACGGCATTGCTTTCAGCATCCTGCAAGATGATAACACCGTTCTCACCTGCCGCAAAACTTCTCACCTGATCAATAGCTTTCAGAATCTTTCCTTCCAGTTCCATGTTCGGACCAGCCATCATGGTTGAAATCATCTGTGAAAAGCGCAAAGAAGCAGGCTGGCCTTCTTCCTGTGAGAAGCCGCCGTTAATGAGATTGCATCCGGCATTTCCGTGTACCCGCATTTCTGCAGTATCAAAAGCCAGGAAAGGAACTTTATCCTCCTTGCCTACAACAACCTCTGCACCGTCCACTGTAGCAATCTTCCATTCACCTGCCAGATCAGCCAGTGACAATACCTTTTGCTCACGTTTCTGCAAGATCACCAGTTCCTTACCTTCAGCATCGGTTAACGCAACTCCGGCTTCGGTTCCGGTATATCCGGCTACTTTGTTCAAGGCTTCCGTTACTACACGTTCTGTTTCCATATCCGGACACATCATACGGGTCATACCCATCTGGGTCAATTTGATTTTACCTGCATTTACAGAATCCAGTTCAAAAGCACCCATCATCCGGTTGCATCCGGCATTACCATAAATGCGTTTTCCTTCCATATCAAAACCAATAAACGGATCAGAATCTCCAGAAAGTTGCTGACCATTCACTTCCACAATATTCCATTCTCCAGAAAGATCGACGGCAACTGCATTCTTTCCAGAACCACAACTAGCCATCATCAGGGCAGCACAAACCACTGCCACACTTGAAAACATTTTCTTCATATAACTTTCGTTTTGATTATACTTTCCTTTGCAAAAATACAGAGATATTCCATTTACTGCATCAGGTTTGGAAAAATTTCTTATCTTTGCATACTGAACGGTAACGTTTACCGGGCATTTAAAGTTTCAAAGTAATAAATGAGTAAAGTATTGATTATCGGTGCAGGCGGTGTAGGTACCGTTGTTGCACACAAAGTGGCTCAACATCCTGAAGTATTCACTGAGGTGATGATTGCCAGCCGTACCCAGTCAAAATGTGACGCGATTGTGAAAGCAATCGGCAACCCGAACATCAAGACCGCTAAAGTTGATGCAGACAATGTGGATGAACTGGTGACTTTATTCAACAGTTTTAAACCTGAAATCGTTATCAACGTAGCTCTTCCTTATCAGGACCTGACAATCATGGAAGCCTGTCTGAAAGCGGGAGTGAATTATCTGGATACAGCCAATTATGAGCCGAAAGATGAAGCTCACTTTGAATACAGCTGGCAGTGGGCCTATAAGAAACGCTTCGAAGAAGCCGGACTGACAGCCATTCTGGGATGTGGATTCGACCCGGGAGTAAGCGGAGTATATACCGCATATGCAGCAAAACATCATTTCGACGAAATTCAATATCTCGACATTGTAGACTGCAATGCAGGTAACCACCATAAAGCTTTTGCAACCAACTTCAATCCGGAAATCAACATCCGTGAGATTACACAGAACGGACGTTATTATGAAAACGGCCAGTGGATTACAACCCAGCCGCTGGAGTTCCATAAGGCTCTGACCTATCCGAATATCGGTCCGCGCGACTCTTACCTGCTGTATCACGAAGAACTGGAATCACTTGTCAAGAACTATCCGACTATCAAGCGTGCACGCTTCTGGATGACTTTCGGACAAGAATACCTGACTCACCTGCGTGTGATCCAGAACATCGGTATGGCCAGCATCGAACCAATCAACTATAATGGTATGGAAATCGTTCCGCTTCAGTTCCTGAAAGCCGTATTGCCTAATCCGCAGGATCTGGGTGAAAACTACGAAGGAGAGACTTCCATCGGTTGCCGTATCCGGGGTATCAAGGACGGAAAAGAACGTACTTATTATGTTTATAACAACTGTTCTCACCAGGCCGCTTACCAGGAAACCGGTATGCAGGGCGTAAGCTATACAACCGGTGTTCCGGCCATGATCGGAGCCATGATGTATCTGAAAGGCCTTTGGAAACGTCCGGGTGTATGGAATGTGGAAGAATTCGATCCGGATCCATTCATGGACGAACTGAACAAGAACGGATTGCCATGGCACGAAGTGTTCGACGGCGATCTCGAACTGTAATTCATCAATAGACATCTGGAAATTGGGAACCGGAAAAGGAAGTCAGGATTCTCTTTTTCGGCTCTCAATTTCCTTTTTTATAGAGTTCCCCATCATTTTTACTTATGAATATAGGAGACAAAGCACCTGAGTTTTTAGGACTCAACGAAAAAGGAGAAGAAATCCGTCTGAGCAACTATAAAGGACGGAAAATCGTACTTTACTTCTATCCGAAAGACATGACCTCAGGATGTACAGCCCAGGCATGTAACCTGCGCGACAATTACGAAGAATTACGTAAACAGGGATACGAAGTAATTGGTGTCAGCATCAATGACCAAAAATCGCATCAGAAATTTATCGAGAAAAATTCATTGCCGTTTACACTCATTGCCGATACCGAGCAGAAACTGGTACAGGAATTTGGCGTATGGGGCGAAAAGAGCATGTATGGAAGAAAGTACATGGGCACCTTCCGTACAACCTTTATTATCAACGAAGAAGGAATCATTGAACGGATCATTTTGCCTAAGGAAATCAAGACCAAGGATCATGCCGCACAGATTCTGAAATAAGAAATATAAATTAAAAGACTACAGACAATGGCAAAAAAAGACGAACTCGAATTTGAAGGAGGAGTGGAAAGCAGCACTCCGAAACCCAATAACAGCGAAAAACTGAAAGCACTGCAGGCTGCCATGGACAAGATAGAGAAAAGTTTCGGAAAAGGCTCTATCATGAAAATGGGAGACGATCATGTGCAGGAAGTGGAAGTGATCCCCACCGGTTCCATTGCATTGAATGCAGCACTGGGAGTTGGCGGATATCCCAAAGGACGTATCATTGAAATCTATGGTCCGGAATCATCCGGTAAAACCACACTGGCCATTCATGCCATTGCGGAAGCTCAAAAAGCCGGAGGTATCGCCGCATTCATTGATGCAGAACATGCTTTCGACCGTTTCTATGCGGCCAAACTGGGAGTAGATATCGACAATCTCTGGATCTCACAGCCGGATAACGGAGAACAGGCTCTGGAAATCGCAGAACAGCTGATCCGTTCATCGGCTATCGACATTATCGTGATAGACTCGGTAGCCGCACTGACTCCGAAAGCTGAAATCGAAGGCGACATGGGTGACAACAGAGTAGGTTTACAGGCGAGACTGATGTCGCAAGCTCTTCGTAAACTGACTTCGGCCATCAGCAAAACCAATACCACCTGTATCTTCATCAATCAGTTGCGTGAGAAAATCGGTGTCATGTTCGGCAATCCGGAAACAACCACCGGCGGTAACGCCCTGAAATTCTATGCTTCCGTACGTCTGGACATCCGGCGTGCCAACCAGCTGAAAGACGGAGAAGAAGTGATCGGTAACCAGGTACGCGTGAAAGTAGTAAAGAACAAAGTTGCTCCTCCTTTCCGCAAAGCTGAATTCGACATCATGTTTGGTGAAGGTATTTCCCGCAGCGGCGAAATCATCGATCTGGGTGCTGAACTGGGCATCATCAAGAAGAGCGGTTCCTGGTACAGTTACAACGATACCAAACTGGGACAAGGCCGCGATGCTGCCAAACAATGCATTCAGGACAATCCGGAACTTGCAGAAGAGTTGGAAGGACTTATTTTCAACGCTTTGAAAGATAAAGAATAAAGAGATAAAAAAGATAGTGGTGTCCAATCGGGCACCACTACTTTTTTGAAAAACATTTTAACCAACCACGTTCAGCTGGCCATCCTTCCATTCCAGCGTATAAGCCTTTCCGGCTTCCGTCTGAAACTTCAGTTCCTTTCCTTTATAAAGAATGTGACAAGGCAAACCCGAACCGGAATGAACGACAGCACGTTTCAGGTTGTTGTCTTCCCAATAAAGATCCAATACAAAATTACCGCGCGCCCGGACACCGGTCAGCTTACCGTCATGCCATACATCAGGCAGTGCCGGCAACAACTGGATAAATCCGGCATGGCTCTGCAGCAACATCTCAGTTACTCCGGCCGTACCTCCGAAATTTCCATCAATCTGGAAGGGCGGATGACTGTCCCAGAGGTTGTCATTCGTTCCATTCTTTAGCAGGTTTCCATACAAGGTATACGCCCGGTTACCATCCTGAAGCCGGGCCCACTGATTCAGTTTCCAGCCCATACTCCAGCCCGTAGCTCCATCACCGCGATGTTCCAGTACGACACGTGCCGCCTTCGCCAGCTTTGGAGTCGTTACCGGAGAAATCGTATGTCCCGGATGCAGAGCGAAAAGATGATTGACATGCCGGTGCTCATCGAACGGATCGTCGATATCTTTCGACCATTCCATCAGCTGTCCATATCGTCCGATCTGGTACGGAGTGTAGCGGTATCGGCAAATCCGAACGACACATTCAAAAGAAAAGGAGATGTCCGGCTTGCTTCAATGGCATCAAGCAGAATTTCACGGATTACGGCATGTGAGAATGTAGCTCCCTGATCTATCGGACCATGTTCGGGTGAAGTGGAAGGAGCGGCCGTATAGGTTCCGTCCGGCTTGTGCCACAAATAATCAACCGAGAAGTCAGCAGCTCCCTTGATCAGGTCGTAACCTACCGTGCGCAGGAATTCCAGATCGCGCGTGTAGTCATAATAATTCCACACATGAGTTGCCAGCCAGGGACCGGCCACCGGTGAAAAGTTCCATGACATATCCTTGTCACGCAAAGGAGTCGTGAATCCAAATATATTGGAAGAAATGGAAGTGGTCCATCCCCGTGCACCGAAATAAGCCCGTGCCGTTTCCTTACCCGGTTTCACCTGCATACGGATGAAGTCAATTAAAGGCTGTTCGCACTCAGACAGGTTAGTCGGCTGCCGTACCGCCTATTAATGATTT
>ERZ772818.3166-NODE-3166-length-11522-cov-14.415540_pt1 | contig 11522 bp, 6 predicted proteins | sample MGYA00580837_ERZ772818 | MGnify/ENA primary metagenome ERZ772818 (study PRJEB29015, sample SAMEA2737671) | human gut metagenome | biome: human gut; feature: human-associated habitat; material: faeces | place: China | collected 2012 ...
CGTTTGTCGATCATCTTCGGATAGCTCTGCCACGGAATTACGCCGCTGCCCCCCTCTCGCGTGTGAAATCCATCTTCGGCCGCAAGGCTACTCCGGCGACTGCCCCAGCTCCCAATGCAGAGCCGCCCACCGACATTTCGATAGTAAGCGACCCTCGTCTCAGCGCGGCCTTCGCCGACATCGAGAAATATCTCGCCGAAAAATATGGCACCCCGACAGCCAAACTCAGCTATCAGGATTACGCCAACGGCGCAAGCTTCTTCTCGAAGGACGCGGTATTCGCCCCCTCGCTTGTCATCCTTTCAGACTCTGACGGCCTCTACAATCTCCCCGACAACGTGATGATGCTGGTCTCCATCACCTCGACTAGAGATGAGAACTGGCTCATTGAAGAACTGAGTAAGTTCATCCTGTTCCTCAAAGAACTCGGCATGACCTACCGCATCCAGCACTTCGCCATCGCATTCTCCAAGGACAAGCCAGACCATCCTACCACCGTCCAATCTGCAGATGTAACCTGCATCCGCCTCTACTAATACCTAACTTCATCCAACGCCCCGACAAGACTCACCTTCTTGCCGGGGTGTTTCACATTATGTTTCTCAGCATATTTCATTGCACTCTCAGAGTTTATTGCTAACTTTGCAAATTATTACAAGAAGTTGTAACATAATGAAGACTGAAGATAAACCTATACCAGTAAATAGGATTAAGGCTGTCTTGGCAGAGAAACAGATGTCTGCTAAGGAACTTTGTAATGCTGTTGGCAAGAATGAAACTACTGTTTCACGCTGGTGTAACAACAAGATTCAGCCCTCTGTCAGTCAGCTTCAGGAAATAGCTCGCATTTTAGATGTAGATGTGAGAGACTTATTATGCCCGACAAAGTGATATCGGTATGTTTAAAATAACATGGGATATAGAAACAGGCGGAGTCCTGCTCAGCACCAAGGTGGCGAAAGACACCTTGGGTGTGTCGCCGCGTCCTGTGTTTTTTGAGGAACTTGACTTACTTGGTCTCGACCGCATGGGTTATGCCTATCCTCGCTGTGAAGCCCCATTGATGTGGGCCGTCAACAAACAGTATTTCTACCGTGGTGAATTGATGTTTGAGGCCAAAGGTGCTAATATTTACGATGCCCCCTCAATTGTTTTCAAGTCGGGGAAAGAGACAGCTACGATTGAGCCTATCAATGTCGAAGAGATGCTTCGCCGCAACAATGACCAGATGTTCCTGCTCGAAAACGAAGCCATTGAGTTCATCCGTGACACCTACACGGCTTATTCCGGCGTTAACCGTGCTCACGACACAGTCAAAGCAAATCAAGTAATCGATTTCGAAGCTCTCGTAGAAAAATTTGAAAAGAAGACAAAGCAAAAAATGGCTGTCGTCAAAGAAGACTGTGACAGCTTCGATGTAGTCCCTCTTGATGTGGCAAATGCCGAAGGTAAACGGGTTCTGCTTTCTACACGCATTGACCGGTTTATCGCCTCATTTTCCGGCGGGAAAGACTCTCAGGTTGTTCTTGACCTCGTAACCCGTGCGATACCACCCACGGCATTTGAGGTTATCTATTCGGACACCGGCTATGAGCTTCCGCCATCGCTTGACCTTTATGAAGAAGTCAAGCGCCACTATTCGCAGTTATTCCCGGCACTACGCTTTTCAATAGCTCGCAACCACGAATCCGTCCTCAATTACTGGGATAAAATCGGTACACCATCAGACACCCATCGTTGGTGTTGTTCTGTTATGAAAACAGGCCCTTTATACAGACGTTTAAAAACTGAAGATAATAAACAGGCTAAAGTGCTTGCTTTTGAAGGTGTCCGGGCTGAAGAGTCTACTCGAAGGAGTGGATATGAACGCATTGGTAAAGGAGTTAAACATAATACTACAATCAATGCTCGTCCCATTCTTCGTTGGTCAGCTTCAGAAATATTTCTTTACCTTTTTAAATACTCTCTTCCAATAAATCCGGCGTACCGACAAGGAATGACCAGGGTTGGTTGCGTTATATGCCCTTTTGCTTCAGAATGGAATGAATTTATAGCCAATAAGAATTATGGGCCAAACGTTGCTCCTTTCTTACTGAGAATTGAAAAATATGCTCAGAAGGCAGGAGTAAAAGATTTAGCGAACTATATAAGTCAAGGTAATTGGAAACGCCGTATAAGCGGCAATCTTCTTACTACTCAAACACATATCAGTTTCAAGACCTCGAATAATACATTTATTGCGACTATCGAGCATGCTCAAACTGATGTATTAACATGGCTTATCCCCATTGGACAACTTTCATTGGGAAAGAAAGGAAACGGATATAGTGGAAGTCTTACGTACAAACATACACCATATCCAATTAACATTTCTAAGTCTAAAAATAAGACAATAGTTGAGGTCAATAGTTGTACAGATGCAACCTTGATTAGTAGTCTAAAACGTAGCTGCTTTAAAATTGGTTATTGCATTCAATGTGAGGTCTGTGAGGTTGAATGCCCTACTGGAGCTTTATCAATCTTACCAAAGCCGAAAATAGAACCATCAAAATGTATACATTGCCAAAAATGCCTATCCTTCCATGACAAAGGATGCATTGTAGCAGCTTCTCTATATCAAACGACAACAAAGAATATGAATACTCAATCCCGCATAGATCGTTATAAAAATTTCGGTCTTAAAGAGGAATGGGTTGATGCTTTTTTCGCCTCTCCCGAAGATTATTGGGACAGTGATAACGGCCTTAATAAGACCTACCAAGTTCCGTCGCTTCGCAATTGGCTTATTGACGCCGAAATCATTGATGAAAAGCTTCAACTAACTCCTCTTGGACATCTTTTGAACAACATCTATTCGGATAATCCTTCCTTAGTTTGGGAAATTATCTGGATTAATTTGTCATATAATTCGCCTATAGTGAACTGGTTCTCTTCTAAGATAATCTGTTCTCAAATATTTTCTTCAAAACTTCTTGAAGAAATGTTCAAAGATGAATATGCTTCCTATAAAGATGTAACGGTTCACAATGCAATTTACCAGCTTCTTCGTACATTAAGGGAGTCGCCTATTGGCGAAGAAATGGGACAGCTACATCCCGTTGATGCAAAAGGAACACAGTATGTTCGTAAACCGTACGATGACTTGTCCCCTGAGGCTGTTGCATATTCAATCTATAAGTACGCATATTCAAAAGATGTGGATATGATTCGTGTGTCGGATCTATTCAATCCGGAGGAGTCTATGGGGATAGTTCGAGAATTCGGGATTAACAAAAACGAGCTCCTTAAGAAGTTTCGGTCATTGCACTCTGATACGGACCGAGTTATAACTGCAGAACTTGCTATGGGTCTCGACCATATCACTCTAAAACATGGTTTCACGCCCATTCAAGTTCTTGAAATACTCACAAAATGATGTCTTATGCTTTAGATTTATACCGACAGATGCTCCTCTCCATAAAGAGAGGTTCTCATAACGGTTGTAAATCTGTAGCTAAACCCATTTTTCTGATTTCTTTGATAGATACTATACCATTCTTGCAGAAGAATCTTTTTGAGGTTAATAATACCAAACTCATAGAAGTATATAAGGCTAATATGATACAATATGGTCAGAATAGCAAGACACCAATGTATCTTCCATATTTCCATCTTCATTCAGAACCATTCTACAAAATATTATGGAAAAATCCGGAACGAACTATTAAACTTGCACACTCACCTTCTTCCAAGGTGCTTTCTGAATATACTTCGGGAGCTACTCTTGACGAAGAACTATGGGCGTTGCTTCAAGACGAGGGGAACAGGGAGTATCTTCGCAAATGTATAATCGAAACTTTCCTCACAAAAGAATAATCTTCTTATAAGCAACGATTTCAATACCTGACGATGGCAACAAAATATAGTGATATAATTCGTAAGAGAAGCGGTCGCGCCGCTTACAGCATCGAGGAGGAGAAAGGGAACCAATGGGCTTCCTTTATCCCAAACGAGCAATTCAACACGGTGCTTCGCACGGTGTTGCGCAGTGTGCGCGGCAATGACATCGACTCGCACAAGTCTTTTTGGATAAACGGCACCTATGGCACCGGAAAGAGCCACGCCGTTGCCGTTATCAAGCATCTGCTTTGCGACCCGGTGGAAAATATCAGCGAATGGGTGAATTATGAATATGGAGCGGACAAATTTAAAATTTTCCGAGACCAAATCTATTCACTTCGAGAGCAAAAACGTCTGCTTCCTGTGAAACTCGAAGGTTTGCACGATATGGCTCATGTGGCCGACCTGCCATTGGTGCTTCAAACAGCCGTCGTCAAAGCACTGAATGAGGAGGATATCGAAGCAGCCGTCGACACTGATTTCGACCAGCTCATCGAGCACATCAAAAATAATGAGGTGATTTGGGACGACCTGATTTCGCGCAACACACCGCTGAAATCTGTAGCTTCCACACGCGAAAAGCTCATTCAGAAGCTCATGTCGAAAGATATGGGAACATTCCAGAAGGCAAGAGCCGCACAACGAAATGCTAATATAGCAATTCTGCTGAGCACCGACAATGTGGGTCAATGGCTCATAGACGTGCAGGAGATGCTTCGCTCTACCACCGATTACAAAGGGCTTCTCATAATCTGGGATGAATTTACCGATGTGATGGAAGATTCTATTGGCATCTCCGTGCTGAAATCGCTTCAGACCATCGCACAGAAGTTTGCCAACGAGGAAAACGACAGTTTCCTTTTTCTCATATCCCATCCTTCGGCATTCAATAAACTTGGCAACGAGGAGACGAAGCAGACCGACGGCCGCTATCACCGCATGAAATATAATATGGAACCTGTGTCGGCATTCAAAATCATGTCACGCAAGTTTGAGGTAACCGATGTGGAACGTCATCAGTCGATGCGCGATTTCTTTTATTCTGCCAACGGATGGTTACTCGACATTTATACTCAAGCGTCAAACGACCCGCAGGAGACCCGTGCCGATCTGTTAAACCTTTTCCCTCTCCATCCGGCTACAGCCAATCTCGCCACCCACTACGCCACGGTTGTCGGCTCCTCCAGCCGAAGCGTATTTGAGTTTATCGGGCAGAACGAGGCCATGGAAGCATTTCTTGACAGCGAGGCAGCCTTCGCCAACCGCGAGACAGTCACCGCTGACTTCCTTTGGGATTTTGTGTTGAAGGTATTTCAGGATGACGTGGTCAATTACGGTGCCGTAACCGAACGTTACAATACCTATCGGCTTCATGTGGAGGAACACAGCCCGGCCGCAATGGCTATTTTCAAAGGCACACTTCTTCTCAATGCGTTCAACAATATTTCAGGCGACAACAACAATGACCTCATTACTCCTACGCAAGATAATATTCTGAATCTCTTCGCCGGAACCCAATATTCCGATGAGGCAGAAGCAGTGCTTGACTGGTTTAATGAGGAGGGCGTGATTCAACGTGCTCCCGGAGGAATATTCTCAGTTCAATTCTCGGCGTTGCCATCACATGAGATTGAAGAGCTGAAAACGACTCTTACGCAGGGCGACTACAAATATATCTCTGGTGTGCTGAAGTTTGGCGACACTGCCAAGACTTTCTTCGAAAAGAAATGCGTGCAAAAGAATATCCGCCCCTATTCGTACGGATTCTATTCCATCGCCTCAAATGATGCTTTACTTCGCGACTCGATTAAACGAGCCAAGCGGGACGCACGTCCGAGCGAGATATTCATGGCACTGCTATACGGCAAAAACAATGAGGAGATAGCCCATCTGCGCACTTTCGCCGAAGAAGCCTCTTCCACAGCTAAGGCTGGTGAGAAAGAATTGCAGGATATAGTATTCATAGTTTTCGATACCCCGTTCGGAGACAAGAATTATGAACGCTTCATCGAATACATGGCCAATTACACAGCGGCTCAGTCACATGGATTTTTGGATCAAGTGACAGTTCACCGTGACCATGCCGCAGACATGATTAAGGAATGGATGCAGAGCACCCAGCGCGGCAACGCCATCATCTATGTTAACGGCAATATGATACCGCTTTCTGTGAAACATCTGTCGTCGATGCTCAACGACATCGTAGGCCCCACTATATTTCCATTGGGTCCGGACGCGGTGGAAATGCTCCGTCGCAAATCGCCGTCGACATTCTGGTCTCAGCAGACATCCAAGCAGATTATCCGCACATTCATTTTTGGCACCACAAAATCAGAACTCCTCGATGTGGCCGGGCAGATGAAACCTATTCAATATCTGATACAGGATGTATTGGATGAAAATCTTGCATGGCGCGCCGACATTCCGGTAGGTCATCCTTTCAAGGCGGTGTTTGATTTTGTACAGAATCGCATAAACCGTTCTGACAAATCGCAGCTCTTCAACTTTGCCGAAAAATTCGATGACCTCCGTAAACCTCCATACGGACTTGCTTCCAACTTCGCGTCGGCGGCCATGCTTGCGTTTGCCCTGAGGGGATGGATTAATAAGATATTCGACCAACTCGGTAAGCCCCTTAACCAAGAGAACCTTGCCGACGCCATAGCCGAACTGTTCGGTGTCTGGGATAAGGGCAAGACATCCAACAAACTGAGTTTCAAATTTCAGACTCCAGAAGAGGGCAAACTCTGCAAAGCACTCGTTAAAACCCTGAAGCTCAATAAGCTCAAAGGATATAGCGACATATCGAGCTTGAAGGATGCACGTTTTGCAATCACTGGTGCGCTCCTCGAAGAAAAGGGCTACCCTTTCTGGTCATTGAAATATATGGATGACGAGTTCTGCGCTTCTCATCCTGCCATCACGCTTAACGACAGTCTTCGTCGACTTTTTGACAACATCTGTACCATCTGCTCTGAGCGAGACCTTAAAAATCCGGCTCTCGTAAAAGACACTCTCGAGCTTCTCGAAAATTACACTGTAGATCTCCCTGACATCCTAAGCAAGCCGGGCAACTTCCGTAATGGCTTCGATAATTTCATGCTCTCACAATCCGGTATCGGCCTGCAGGATTTTGAAGTAGAGACTGCATACGACTATGTGAAGAAGCATCTCGAGTCAACTGTCGGTTACTGGACTGAAGATGAAGTCGCAATAGCACTCAAAGACTGGCGTATCGCTGAAAATGAGGAAATCGAGCGACAGCGTCGTATCGAAGAGGAAGAACGCCGACAAAAAGAGGAAGAAGAACGTCAGCGCAAAATCGAAGAAGAGCGCAAGCGTCTGTTGAAAGAGGCGCAAGATGCCAAAGACAAAGCGCATCAGGAACTCAAGGGCAATCCGGAACAGATTGTTCGTAAAAAGATATCTGCCCGCGAGTTGATAGATGCGGCTGACCGTGATATGCTTCATAGCATCTTGAATCAGATAATTGATCTGAACTACGAATTTATTGTCGATAAGATTCTCGAATCACAACCTAAAACGGAATAGCGTATGCATAAGTCGTTCACCTCTCTCAACGAACTTTTTGCTCATATTAAAGAGGACAAAGAGTGGACAGGCGCTAATGCGGCTCAACACAACCGCTATCCAATACGCTTTGTGCTGTTTGAAAACTTCGCAGATTTCAATCAGTTTATCATAGACCGTCCTGTCGGCATCTATAAACATTCGATTGACACGATGCTTGATGCCAAGAATCCGGACGAATTTCTATCATATACTGAACTTTCAAAAGAAATACGCTCCTTTACTAAAAAGATACCCATCAACGACTTCGTAATCTACCCATTCTCGGAGATGGCTCGCTTCTACGACAATGAGAGTAGCACGGAATTTGACTCACTTGTAACGACCATCCGAGGTCAGCAGGCGCCTGAGGATGCACAAGACGCTCACGTGCGTATCTACATTCCCATTGTCGGGATGCAACGAAAGATGAGCAAGTTCATGAACGACAACTCTACTTTTGTCTGGGACTATAAATCAGGAATCGACCGTGGAACGTATCAGCTTGTGATCACCAACGGAACTACTTATGAAGTCGGCGGACTCGAACAAGAATATTCCGTGGTTCATAATCTCTATGAATGGCTTAAATTATGGGAAAAGGGTGAGAAAGTAAAGCGTACTATAATATGCAGTTCACCTAATATATACGCGAATGCGCAATTCGCGCAGCCGGACAACGCATTCACATATATAGAATGCCATAATGCTTACGAGTTTTTGACTCGGGGCCTTAATATGGATTTCGGTTGTGCGATAGAGCCAAGCGAAGAAGAACTACCATATTGGGAGCGCCTTGCCAAAGATATTGATGTTTCAAATTTCAACTTTGACGAATTTGTAAAGGAGAAAGTTGATACATTCACTCTTAATTCCGGAGCTGACTATATCAAATCATGGTTCGATTGTTCCGATGACTATGAACGTTGGCTTCTGACATTGTATTTCCGAAAAGTATCAAAAGGCGAGGGATATATTTACCGCGCAATCTCACAATGCGCATCTTTCAGCAAATCTGAACTTTTCTCAAAGATTGCCACTCTTATATTTGACGAGTCTAATAAAGACCTGTTTATACAGGAACGCCGAGAGGCAATGAAACTTGCCGCAGAGCATGGCGTTAAGATAACCGATGAGTCAACGAAAAAGCTAAAAGCGAAACTATCGGCAATATCAGTGTCGCCGGAACAAGGCGGCATTTATCAGGCAGTAAAGCTACTTACGTCTCTGACGGACGCCGAGCTCCAGCTTTGCATTGAATGGGTGGCTAAAGGACGTGTGAAACCTACGGAAATAAAAGATATTTTCCCCGGTCTTTACCATTACCTCGAACCTTTGGCAATAAATTCACTCGATAACTCATCGCAATGGATAGCTGAGTATTTCGATACTTATCGCCGCTCAAAAATCGCTGATTATATTGAACCGAAAGTCTTTGAAATAATTAATGATAAAAACGCCGATGCCACTGCCTTTCATGGATGGCTTGACAATTTCAAGACGGTAAGAACAATTCTGCATAACAGATCTGATATAGATAAAATCTATTGGATTGATGGCCTTGGCGTTGATTGGATTCCATTTATTCGCGACATCATCTCACAATATACAAAAGAGCACGTTTATCTCAATGAGATTTATGTGGCAGCAGCCGATATACCAACAACAACCTCTGTCAACAAACCGAAATTGCAATCGCTATTGCCCGAAGGTGAGACACTTGAAAAGTCCGGCGACGTTGATAGTTTTGCGCATGTAGCGAAGGCTTATCCTCAGTACATTATTGATGAGATGTCAATCGTCGAGAATGCCATCAGAAAAGTCCTTGACGAATACAATGGCAAAAAAATAGCTTTTGTCTCCGACCACGGCATAACATACCTCTCGCAACTCAAAGAGGGGTTGAAACTCGGAGGCCTGAAATCAGACCATGAAGGGCGATTGGCTGTATATTCCGGCTCATTAGTCGATGACAAGAAATATATGAAACTGGATGATGGAAAAACTGTATGTGCGCTCACCCATCACTCACTCACGGATAAAGTTAACAAAGGACACGGCGCACATGGAGGTTGTACGCCAGAAGAAGTGCTCGTGCCTATTATCATTGTCTCGTCTCAGAAAAATGCCAATAATTATTCTGTAAAGATTGAGAATGATGAAATTGACGGCACAAATCCGGTGCTTCGATTTATTATTCGAGGCCTTTCTGCCATCGATGTGCCCTCCATTGTGTATAATGAAGTCAGCTATCATCTGTCTCCGATTGGTGGTGACGTATTTCAGAGTGAACGCCTCAACCTTGTCGATACAGCGACAAAGGTTAAAGTCTGCATCAACGGCAACCCATATAAAACCTTTAGCATTAAGGTTTCGACCGGTGCTCAGGAAGACGATTTGTTTGACTTCTAAATTCTATCGCCATGAACGAATCATTATCAAATAAAATCCGCGAGCAGTTTGCCGCGATGGCCATATATAAAGACCCGACCTCGACCGGTAGCCTCTTCGCCGGACGTAACCTTCCGTCGTTCGTCAAAGACTTTCTTTTGAAGCGTTACATAAATCCCGATGGATCTGTTGACAGAATCAAGTTGACAACATTCCTCGACTCTATCATTCCCACGGACCAATCTACCGTGAAGGACCGCTTGGATTGTGGCGAAGAATTGACTTTGCTGACACGATTTATCGTGTATATAGATCTTGTGAAAGGAATACGCCGTTTCTCTATTCCAGATATGGGAATTAAGCAGAACGAAGGCCAAATCCCGGAGTATGTCTATAAAACTCACATGGGAGAACTTGTTGACGGCGAAAAATGGGGCATCATAAAGCTCGCACTTCTTCCCGATGACGATGGCAAGAAGAACCATGTGGAGATGATTGACTATAAACCGTTCAAGCCTTATAAATCAGTTGATGTTGACTATCTCAAAAATGCTCGTGAAGCATTCACAACGAAAGAATGGATTGACTTGCTTCTTTCGGCAATGGAGTATGACGCTGACGGCTTTGCATCCCAGACGGAAAAAGTAGAGTTCCTGTCACGGCTCCTGATTTTTGTAGAGCCACGCCTTAATGTCATTGAACTGGCACCTAAGGGAACCGGTAAATCATACGTATTCGGCAACCTCTCCAAATATGGATGGTTGGTGAGCGGTGGCAAAGTCACACGAGCCAAGCTGTTTTATGACAAACAGAAACAGCAGAATGGCATAATGAAGAACCACGATTTCACGGCTTTCGACGAAATCCAGACAATCGTATTCCAAGAACCTGCTGAAATTCAAGCAGCCCTCAAATCATATCTTGAATCTGGCAAAACCACTATCGACAATAATGAGTTCACCTCAGAGTGCGGCCTGATGCTCATGGGAAATATTCCATTGAACGAGAACAAGCGCCCGGTAAATTACCGTTATTTCGATTCGCTACCGCAAAATTTCCGCGAGTCGGCACTGCTTGACCGCTTCCATTGCTTCATTGAAGGCTGGCATTTACCACGCATTCATAAGGGAATGATTTTCAAGGGATGGACCATCAACGTGGAATACTTCTCGGAAATTCTCCATGCTCTTCGCACTCAAAGCGTCTATGGTATCGTATTCGACCAAATTGTAGGATACGATAAGAATGCCGACACTCGCGACTTCAATGCCGTGAAACGCATTGCTGTCGGCTATATGAAACTGCTGTTCCCTCACTGGACAAGCGCTTCGAAAGTTGACATGGACGAGTTTGACCGCTATTGCCTTCAGCCCGCAATACGCCGTCGCGGCATCGTCAAAGAACAGTGCCATTACATCGACCCCGAGTTCAAAACCGCCATGCCCAACTTTTGGGTACAGAATCAAGGCGCAGTAGAAAACGAGTTATTCTAATTATAGTCTCCACAGAGAATTTAGATTACATGGTGCTATAGTTGGAGCAACGTTTAACAGAACTGTGGTATGTCTCAATTAAGAATAAGCAGTATGGTACGTAGCACCCTGTATTATTACGTTGACAAATTAGATAATTAGGGCTACTCAGAAAATAGCTAACTGATTATTTGTCAGTGTCATAGATTA
>ERZ772818.3168-NODE-3168-length-11517-cov-7.477665_pt1 | contig 11517 bp, 9 predicted proteins | sample MGYA00580837_ERZ772818 | MGnify/ENA primary metagenome ERZ772818 (study PRJEB29015, sample SAMEA2737671) | human gut metagenome | biome: human gut; feature: human-associated habitat; material: faeces | place: China | collected 2012 ...
AAAAGAGCAGGATCGCACATGGCGAGAATTTCTAAGAGATTGTCGTTCTTATGCAGTAAAAGCGACACAAATTGAAGGTGAAATAGATGAGGAAGCTGTAGAAGATTATCTTAATTTTACTCAGTTTGATATTGCCTTAGATGAACGCTATAACCCTGAATATAATTATGATTTATTCAAATTGTGGGGGGAAGTGCGAAACAATCAAGTCAAAACTTTATTTAAACACTTTGAACCCCATGAAGCATTCTCTCCTGTAGGTGGTCTTTTTCAGTCTAAAGGGTTGTCTTTAGCATTTGGTAAAAGAGGTAGCACAATAGCTATGGAGTTTTACGAGAAAGACAAGGAGCAAGCACTGAAAAGGGAACTACCTGTAGAAGATGTGCAACAAATTTACGGTTTTAAAAATCGTTATGAGGTACGTTTGAGTCATGATAAGGCAAAACAAGTCATTTATGATTATGCTTTTAAGGAGTCAAACTTATTCGAAGTAGCGGTGTGTATCATTTCAAGTTACCTTACGTTTTATGATGATGAGGGAGATTTAGACCGTGAATGGCTCGATGTTTTAGGAAGTTCTAAACGCTATAAGTTTATTACTGAGCCTAAAGAAATTTCACCAGAAAAACGTAGACGTTGGATTACACGTCAACTCTTAAGAGAATTAAGTATTGAATATGCGGTAAACAAGAACACAGGGGTACATTTTTTAATGGACTCTATAAGAAGTTATGATTTTTCAGAAGAAGAAGAATTGCGAATCGAGGAAGAAACAAAATATTTGAAGAATAAAGAGTTCCAGTATCAAGCAAGTTCTACTTCTAAAGGGCGTAAACTTCTTGAAGCAATAGGAATGGGGGAAGGTAGAGATGAGTAGGCAAGAAGAAAATCAAAAGCGTAGAGAATACTCTGACCGCTTAAGACAGCATATTGCAAGTCGTCTTGACCTTCCTGAGTGCCAAGAGTTGCGTTTGAAAATAGACTGCCTGTGTTCACGGCATTATGCGTCTGATAGTGAGGAAGCAAGACAATATATTGAAAAAGCAAAAAAACAGGCTGTTTTAACTGAGGCAAAAGAAGTCTGGACTGCTGCTCAGGCTGCTTTGTCCGAATGTTATGCTATGTACCCGGAAAGCTTTGAAGAATCTTGCAAGTTTACCTCCACAATCGGCGGCGAAAAGATGACAAAGTTCGGAAGAATATCAAACGGTGCACTAAATGCTCTTCAAAGGAATCCCAAAGATCAGACCGAGGTCAATACATCCAGCCGGCGAGTTGCAAGACAAGTACTTATTTATCTGGAAAGTGCAGATAAAAATGCAAAACCGCGCTATACATTCGGCAATGGTGCGATTCCTACCGGGAACAGCAGACCAAGCAACTATTTTAAGAACAAACCGACTTCAAAAGATATCCTTATTCAGATTTTCCATACGAAAAAAGGAAAAGTCGTTGCAATCAATTTTGGAAAAAATGGATACATGGTAACCATGATTGCAGGAAAAGAACCAACCATTGTTAAAGATGGAAATTGTCTTCCATCCTCTGAAAAATAAGCGGATAAAAGAAAAGCAACACCGCAAAACCACATGCTAAGGGAGTTCTGCAGTATCGTCTTTTTTTATTCTTCTACCTTCCACTCTCTGGTATCAAAGATGTGAAGATGCAGTGCTTCTGAAATATATCCCAACAATTCGCAGCCTGCGATACAGTTTCCTTTTTTATCAAGAGACGGTCCGTAGATCCCGATTCCCATTTTCTTTTTCGATACGCTAAGCAGGCCGCCGCCGACTCCGCTCTTAGTCGGAATTCCTGTTCTTAACGCAAATTCACCTGATCCGTCATACATCCCGCAGGTGAGCATAATGGTCTGTACCATCCGTACAGTCTGAGATGAGATCAGACGTTTTCCGGTAGATAATTGCACTCCGTCATTTGCAAGCAAAAGACCGAACATTGCCAGATCTCTTGCATTTACCGACATGGAACACATCTTTGTATAAAAGGTAACACTATCTTCTACATCGGCATCAATGATCTCCTTACTTTTTAAAAGATAGGCAATCGCCTTATTTCTTGCGCAAGTCGCCATCTCAGACTGAAATACAGCTTCGTCTACTGCAATCTCCGGATCTTCACATACGTTCTGCATATACTTCTGCATATCTTCGATGGAATAGTGGTTTACAAGCAGGCTCGCAACCGTGATTGCTCCAGAATTGATCATCGGATTAAAGGGCCGGTTACTTCGGTTATCCAGTTCTACCAGTGAGTTAAAAGCCTCCCCTGACGGCTCCACACCAACATGATTAAACACAAACTCTGCTCCAAATGTTTCCAGTGCCAGACACAGTGCCATTACTTTGGAAATGGACTGTATCGTAAATCTGTCTTCTGTATTTCCGGTCTCAAATTGATTGCCGTCTATTGTGTAAAGGCAGATTCCCAGTTTATTCTTATCTGCCTTGGCAAGCTCCGGAATATACGATGCAACACTTCCATACCGGATCACACCTTTTCCGATACGGATGGCATTTTCCAGTATTCTCATAACCTCTTCTGATTTCATCATATTCTCCTTTTTCGCTCAGTCATAATCCCCTTACAACTGCTATTTCCTATTTCCTAAGTACTAAGATACTAAAATAGTAATCGTTCCCTTTCCAACCATAATGATTATATTATATGCAAAAATGTGCAAAAAAATCAATCGTATTTTTTTACGATTGATTTTTTAATTAATTTTGAGTGTAGTATTATTTTTTGACCAACTGAATTATGACAACTTTTTTAATTATTCCGATTCGGTCTTCCAAAGGTATAAATAAGGTGTAAATTATTTGTTTCTATCTAGAAAAGTCTTTCTCGCCATACTTTAAACGTTGCCGTGGCAGATAAAGAGCACTTTTATCATTGTTGCATAACCTCGCATTTCTTAGTTTTTCTTGATATTTCGGGCTTTGTGAACCTTTGTACTTTTTTGTTTTCTGGCATAACTTTGTTTATTTTTGTATAACAGCATCTGCTCAAACACATCATCTTTCGCATTAACTATAGTTCAGTATATTTCGTTGCATTTCCTTTTGCTTTATCTACCGGGTACTTTGCTTCATTCTGTTTCATCTTCATATTCACGATTTCATCAGCATCAAGTTCCAATTTGTCCAAAAGATTTTGTGAATAAACAAGTACATCTGCCAGTTCTTCTTTTATATGCTGCAGATCATACTCTGTATCACTCCATTGAAAACACTCCAACAACTCTGCTTTTAATGAATTCCGCCAGACATTCAGCTCACTTAATCCTGTCGTCCGGTTCATCTTTAATTTTATATTTTCATATAATTTTGTTTCCAAACAATCATTCTCTGTATCCATCATAAAATCACTTTTTGTACCTGCATAAATAAGCATTTATTCACCACCCACACATCATATTATTTTGTTCAATTTCAGTAGGCAATCCTAAAATAATCCAAATCCGCTTTATATTTGTCTTGTGCGGTCAGGCAGGTATCTGTCAGATAGCCTTTTTCATTATCCCATTCCTCCAATCCACGGTAATAGAACATTTTCAGATTATCCTCAATGATAAACGGAACAATATTGTATTTCAGACACTCCTTAAACATAATCAACCTGCCCACACGACCGTTGCCGTCCTGGAACGGATGAATCCGCTCAAACTTCACATGGAAGTCTAGAATATCCGCAAAGGTCTTTTCTTCTTTGGCGTTGTATTCCGTCAGCAAAGCCTTCATTTTATCGGCAACTTCTTCTGGAAGGGCTGTATCCCTACCGCCGACTTCATTCGGAAGTTTCTTATAATCTCCAACAGCAAACCATTCTTTTCTGGAATCACTGGTGCCGTTCTTCAAAACCAAGTGAAGTTCTTTGATGAACTTCTCCGTCGGAGCTGCTTTTGCATGATCAATAATTATGTCAATGCACCGGAAGTGATTTGCCGTTTCGATCACATCATCCACATTCAGCACTTCTTTTTCTACGCCAATAGTATTGGTTTCAAAAATATATCTAGTTTGATCGTGTGTCAGGCGGCTTCCCTCCATATGGTTAGAGTTATAGGTCAAATCAATCTGTGTCTTATGATAAATCCCACCGGAATATTTACTTGCCTTCTGCTCTTTCAGAATATCCAACAGAGTAATCGGCTCTTCTTTTCTTTTGTTGGTGCGCTCCGGTTTTTCTGCGTTTTCTGGAATGTTCCATGTCTTACCAGTAAGAAATGCACCGTTCACACGCCCTTGGGCACAGTAATTTCTAACACTGCGCTCTGACATATTCCATTTTTTTGCTATATCAGCAACTAAAAGGTATCTCATCTACAATCCTCCATCACAAATCATAACCCATATCCAAAACGTATCAATCTACTAATTAGTATATCACACCATCGGCAAAAACACCATTCCTTTTGCCCACTGCGCTATTTTTTAGCCGATATAACAATTATATCATCTAATAAGTTTCACTTTCATTTTCTCACATGATCATGAGACTTTTTTCGTTCAAATTGTGCAATCATATGTAAGTAAAAGGTGAATGTTCCTTATCAAAATAAAAATAGCGAAGTGCTTATCGTAACACTCCGCCGAAAGCCTAACCGATTTGAGCAAAAAGTGCTTGGTTAGGTCTGCTTTATTATTTTATGCAATTCCACTGCATTTATACACTTAAATGTTCTTTCCAATCCGCAGGAAGATTCATTGCTGCGAGACTGACCACACCATTATTATTTTGAATCAGCTTATCGAAAGCATTTACAAATACTGTCCATTCCTCATCAGATGAACGCAGGTACTTCATCGCCAGTAAGATTTGATACAAGCCATTACTTTAATTGTACTGGATATACATTTGTAGTCTTCATCTTCGGTAACGAAAATTCCCCCTCGTATTGCCTACCACCAAAGGTGGTCGGGGCTATCAATGGCTGCCCCAACACAATCTTATTCCTGTAAAATTACTTTTTCTCCTTCGCCACATGGTTCTTGAACATCGTTATAATGATGCTCTAGTATCTCATTTGTTATTATAAATGGAGAATTAGCATTCAAAGACTGATTCCTTTTATACAATCTTTTTTGTAAGGTTCCTTTACTAGCCTTCATATAAACAAGTTCTGGTGTACCGCCAGCTTTTTCTATAAGCCTTTTATAATACGCTCTGTTTGCCTTATTCCAAAAGCTGAAATCAAGGACTACCTGTTTTCCTTGTTGAATGAGAGACAGGAGTTCCTTCTGGAGTGCCATTTCCACTATTTCTGAAAGTTTCTCATACTGTTCGTTTGGATAATCAATCCCCTTTCTCCCGTAAGTTTTCCACATTTCCTCATCAATGGACAAGCGAACATAGCCTTCTTTTTCTTTCTGCTTTGCATAAGTTGTTTTCCCGGAACCGCATATTCCACACATCATAATAACTTTAATCATAAAAATCTCCTTGTTTTACTAATCAATGCAGCCTTCTATTGATACTATCAAAGCGTTATTTCTTCAACAGCTTTGTCTAAAAATAAGAGTTTACCCATTCACTGATTTCCTGTTTTGTTCCACGATTTAGCAGTCTGCCTTCTGTAATAACTGCGTCTGGTGTAGATGACTGCAATTCTTTCACAGTGTTCCCGAATCCACTTCCTCCGGATGTTGCAAAAAGCACAATCTTTTTACCACTGAAATCGTAAGCTTCTAAAAATGTATTGATGATTGTCGGAGCCACATACCACCAGATTGGAAATTAAAATGTAGCCAGTTCCCCTCATGCGTTGATTTTACTGGGTTTAACGGTATACAAAACTGTGTTTACTGTTACTATCTTTCATTCTTTTCCAAAATAGCTTTGAAGCATAGGCCACATTATTTTCATATATGACACAAAGCTCAGCTCTACTTGTGCTTCATTAAACCATCCAACCATAAAGCTATTTATCTCTTCAAATAATACTTTTGAAAGTTTCTGAATAATAATTGTGTTATCCACTTCTTCAGTATAATCTTTCGCATACATTTTACATATAGAACGCACTCCAAAATAATTATATAGCACACCTACCGTTGTTTTTAATGCTTCAATATCTCTTGGAAAATCTGTTCTATTCATCATATTCACTACTAATTGATGTCTTGAGTTTAGGTAATTCCTAACTGTACTATTACCTATTTCAACATCAACTGTAAATGAAAAATCTTGAGTTTGTATACTATCTGCTCCTAACATTATCATCAATTCAACTTGTGCTGCATGATATTCTGTATAACCAGACAAAGCCATATATCTCCAAGAATCTTGCTTTGCATACATTTCCGTATCTAAAATATGCGTAAATTCATGAAATACAATATACTTTGGTATTTCCGAACTTTTGCATATCCTCAATATATGTTCATCTGTTTTCGTATTATAGTGAGCTTGGGCGGCTGAAGCGAATCCTGCTGCATCGCTTTCCTCAACATTAATTTCAAAAAAATCTATCTTATACTGTGGTAATTTTTCAATTTCCATAAACTCAATATATTCTTTTTCATATTCTTTAATTAAATTTTTAATTTGTATTTCTGTCATATTGTTTTATACCTCATATCAAAGTTAGCATTTCACTTTTAGTATACCATAAAACAATCCCATTCTCATTCTATATATTTTATCCTCAACGATGAAAAGATGTGTCTGCACACATCTCTTCCATCTTATTATTTTCAATGTTATAAGTTCTTAATAAAATTCAAATCCTGTTTCCGTAATGCCTTCTGTAACTTTTCGTTCTTTCTCTTCAGTTCCTTATTTTCTCTGCTCAGAGCTGCCACCTTCTGGTTCAGCAGTTCAATCTGTTTTTCCATCGCCATGTTCAGAATTTCTCTTCTTGGATCTATCATTCCGGCCTGTTGCTCTACTGCTTGGTTCAATGTATCCCGGACGGTTGGATTTTTATAAAAGAATCCTCTCGACAATCCAGTTTTCTTCATCAGCTTTGGAACGCTGATACGTTCTTTATTTGCCAGCATATCTTGTATTGCTTGCAATGCCAGTTCAATTTTCTCTTTACTTTTTCTCTGATTTTCCTCAATCATCTTGTCGTATTTGCTCATATTCTTCACCCCATCCTGCCAGACTCATATATATAATGTCACTCATCATCTGTCTTACTTCTCTGGTTTCGTCTGCCATTCTTTGATTGCTCATTTTCCGGTAATGCTGTACATTATTCAGTCTTTTATGCCCCAACAGTCTCGCTATCGTCCAGTCATCCAGATGCATTTCTGTAAGTTTGACGCCATAGTAGTGCCGGAACATGTGCGTTCCAAACCCGAATAATTCGCCATGATCATCTCTCAACTGCTTTTCCTGTATCATGGACATGACTTTTGTTTTTATAGCCATATACTGCATCGGGCGGTCAGGTTCTTTTTCATTAACAAATATGTATTCTGTATCACCGAACTTTTCCTGTGTATATTCAATAGAACTCTGTAACAGTTTTGCAAGTTCTTTACTAATCGGTTTTTTATATCTTTTAGTTTTAACTTGATATATTTCAATCATATCTTGGCCATTTTCTCTCGTCAGACAATCTGGTCTCAGTGTAAGGGTATCTGATATCCTAGTTCCAAGCATCTGATGTATCAGAAGACATCTTGCAATCTGTACATCCATCTGTGTAATTTCCGCATTTAGTCGTTTCATTTCATCATCAGAATACACTCTAAATTCTGCATTTACTTCCGGTGGAATATCCGTATTAATAAATAAATGCTCCAATCTTTCATAGCTGTAAATTTTTCCGATTGTCTCTAACTGTCGTCTTAATGAAATTACATAAGAACTATTCGCACTATGGGAAGTATCTTTTGTTGACAGATATATCAAAAATTCTTCCAACACTTCTCTGTCTATTTCGCTGCAGCTTTTTATTTTGGAATACTCTTTTTGAAGATATTCTGAGAATATCCTCATTATTGTCAGTTCTCCCTGTACAGTTCCTATTGCTTCATACTGTAAATTCATATAAACAGCTTTCTTACATTCTTCCCGGATATCTGGCTGATATATTTTTCTGAAATCCAGTGTTTTTACATTATAAATTGGATTGGATCTGATTTTAATATCCAGATTTTTTAGTTCCCAAACATCTTTTTCTATCTCATCCCGTAAATCTTCTGGCCCTAAAAATTTCAGTACGTTTCTGAAATATAATATCGTCACTGCTTCGCCATAGCTTACTGTACCATACACACTCTTCTTTTCTTTTACAATAGTTATTCCCTGTTCTAACATCCAGCCTTTTAAAAGTGATATCCATTTTTCTGGATTTCTATCTCCAAGGCTTTTGATTCTCCGATTTATTCTGCTGTTCAAAAACTTTGCAATATGATTATAAGCTGTTCGATCCTGAATCAATGCTCTAAACGTTCCGTTTTTGCAGCGATACATAATATAACCTCGAAACTCTTCCTTTAATTCTTGCGTTGGAAGCAACGTTAAATCAAATTTTCCATTATCCTTACGTGTCCCTGTTTCTTGTAAATTGGGGAAATCGCTGAAGTATATAATATCATTTTCCATCTTTTTCCTCTTTCTTTAGCCATGATGCTAAACTACTTCCTTGCATTTCAAAGAACTCATCATTTGCTTTTGCAATCCTTTGTGGCATATAATCAATATACTGTCTTGTCATCTCTTCATAAGTATGTCCAAGATAATCCCTGATACTTTGCAGTGATACATGACTGTCATAAAACATAGTTGCTACTGTATGTCGATAATCGTGTGATTGAAATAAATATTCTCCATTTGCAATCTTATTTTCCCGGCACGCTTCTATCATCTGAGTTCGGAATGTGCCATATAGACAAGCACCACCTCTGCTGTTTTTAAAAATGAATTCTTCAGGCTGAATTTCATGTTTTTTCAAGTATACTTTCATAATCTGATAAAGTGCCTGTGGGATTGGAATCCTTTTATAATTCTTCATTTTGACCTGATACACCTGAATCCAATAATCCTCGCCCTGCTGATAATAAGCATTTCCTTTCAATGTACACACTTCACTCGCCCGTAATCCTAGACACCACAGATGTAGGAACATACATCGTAATCGCTCTGGAAAAAGATATAATTTTTTCAAAATTTCCATATATACTGTTTCCTCAACGCTACGATCATGATGTACTACTACTTCTTTTTGTTGGAAATATTCAATTCGGAATGGCATTCTTGTAATATACTGTTTAACTTCCATGAATTTATAAAAATGACCGATACCGAAAATTCTTTCATTAAATCCCTTTGCCTGTATTCCCCGTTCTCGCAAGCCGTCTGCATACTTTTTTGCTTCTGCGACAGTTGCATGAATCGCCAGTATCTTTTCTTGTTCCAGCAGTTCAATAAAATTTCTAATACATACAAATCTTCGTACAATCGTGCTGACTGCCTGTCCAGTAATTCCCAGTTCATATTTCATGTATGCCTGTAAAATTTCTCGATTCTGTATTTCCTTGACTTCCATAAAAGAAATGCTAATTAAGGATTTACTTTCGTCTATCCGATGTTTTCCAAGATGTAATCGTTCCAGATACCATACATTTGCTTCCCATTGGATCTGTTCCTGCTGCATAAACGCATCTCTTCTGCATTCACCTAAAATACTTCGTTGACTCGTTTCGGGAAAATTCTTTAAAATAGTTTCCACTTGTTCCATTTCCAGCAATCCAATATCCGTAATATTTAACTGAACACAAGAATCATAAAGAAGTTTTAAGGATTTTAACCTGACATTTCTATAAGCCTTAGACATTGAAGTATTAGCAATGATACGACTCAACGTATAAAAAATTTGTTTCTTTAAAACTTCTGAACAATTTTGTGTAAAATCCCACACCAATAGGTTTGTTTTATAAGAAGTTTCAAAAGTCTCAGCTATTTTCTTTTCCGGATAATACTTCAGAAAATAAATTTTATTTTGATATTTCCATTCATATATCCGCTTTCCATTTAGCGTCTGCATCTGTTGATAGATATGTTGTTGTTTTACCGTATCATATATTTTCAAATAGAAAGATACAATTTGTGATCGTATCTGTCCTCTTAAATATTGTTCATACGAATTTCGCAAAGGATAATCCATTTCTTCCAGATGCCAGATTTTTCTATCTGCCAAGAACTTTTTCAATTTGTTAATTCTTGAATCGCTTTTTATTCCAAGTGCATCAATTTCTGAATATAGTTCCTGCTTTTTCTTCTCAATATCTACTTCAGATTCTGTTATGTGTTCTGCCTGTTGCAATAAATATATAGGTATTTCTCACACCTCCCTACTCCAGCAGACGTTCCGCCCCATAAATAGCAGTGTGTTGTGCATAAAACTCATTACTAGCTTCTATCAGTTCATCATCCAGCCAGTCCAGATACTTTATAGTCGTATCCAAATGTTTATGCCCCAATGCCTGACTGATCATTTCCAGTTCCCATCCTGCCTGCTTTCGCATATTTGCAAAATAGTGGCGTAACATGTGGGGTGTGATTTTAACTCCGGTTTTCTTTTCCATTCGGTCCAACATATCATATACACTGTCCACTCTTAATGGCTTTCCAATGTTCTCACCCATGATATTCACAAACAGGTAATCCTGATGTTGCAGAATTTTCCGATATTTTGCCAGATAATCCATGAGAAATTCAAACGTATCATTACTTATCTTGGCACTTCTGTATTCCGCATTTTTGGCTCTTGCTTCATTTTCATTATCTTCCCGGAAGCATACCCTTATCATGTGATTCCTATAATCAATATCTTTGACATATTTTACTCCCAGTAGTTCCCCGATTCTGTATCCGGTTTCTGCTAACATAAGCAGCAGAAGCTGATCTCTTCGGTTCGTACAGGCTTGTAAAATTGTAATAATCTGATTTTCTTTTGCTGTTCTCCCACGATGTTCCTCTTCCTTCAGATAGGCTTTAAAAGAATGATTCCGCAGTACCTTTTTTACTCCCACCTGATTAACCGCTATAATCTGGTTATACGATAAGGTTTTGAGACTTCCGTACTGTTCATATTCTGCCTCTATAAATAAATAGAACCTGAACACATCTTTTAAGTATGCGTTGCAGGTTCCTTCATTCGGACACTTCTTTTCTCCAGCCGTTTGCTCTGTATGGTTTCCGGCTTTAAGCCAGTATAAAAATTCCACAAAGTGTTCTGTCTGTTTTTCATAATCTAACTGATAGACTTCTGTGAGTTCCATTTCTTTCTCTGCCATATATTTCATATAATAGCAGATTGAAAATGCTGTGCGTTTCACTGTATTTGGTGAACGTTTACATTTAATCTTATGCATTAGATATTTACTTGGCAGTTCTTCAATACTCATTGTTTCCAGATTTCTGATGAAAAAATATTTTTCTGTTCCATCTTTTATCGTTTCCACCTTGTATATCATAAGCTGCCTCCTTTCCTCTAACGCTATACACAGTATACCCACTTCATGCCGAAATAGCTATTCA
>ERZ772818.3191-NODE-3191-length-11450-cov-5.260816_pt1 | contig 11450 bp, 13 predicted proteins | sample MGYA00580837_ERZ772818 | MGnify/ENA primary metagenome ERZ772818 (study PRJEB29015, sample SAMEA2737671) | human gut metagenome | biome: human gut; feature: human-associated habitat; material: faeces | place: China | collected 2012 ...
TGTATGAGTACGGCTGCGAGCTGTTCAAAAAGCGCATGGAGTGCGCCATCATGATCAAGGTTGCCGAGAATCAGGAGCTGGCTGCCAAGGGTATTGAGGTGCCCATTGAGCTGGGCTCTACCTGCAACGCCTGCGCCGACGGCGAAGCCTGCGAATGAGCATGACCACCCCCATCGTGGATTTTGTGCGCGGCTATGCACAGTCCGGCACCGCCCGGCTGCATATGCCCGGCCACAAGGGGCAGAGCCTTTTAGGCTTTGAGCCGCTGGATATCACCGAGATCTGCGGCGCAGACGAACTTTACGCGCCGGAGGGCATCATTGCCGAAAGCGAAGCCAACGCCACCCGGCTGTTCGGCACGGCGCACAGCTATTATAGTACCGAGGGCTCGTCCCAGTGCATCCGGGCCATGCTCTGCCTTGCTTTGCAGGGTGCGCCCCGCACCGGCAAGCGCCCGGTGCTGCTGGCTGCCCGCAACGCCCACAAGGCGCTGCTATATGCGGCGGCGCTGCTGGATTTTGACATCCGCTGGCTCTGGCCGTCTGCGCAGGCAGAGGGTGCACTGTGCAGCTGCCCCGTCACAGCCGAAGCGCTGACCGGGGCTTTGCACGCGATGGCACAGCAGGGCAACACCCCCTTTGGCGTGTACGTCACCAGCCCGGATTATCTGGGCGGGGTGCAGGAACTCCCGGCGCTGGCGGCGGTCTGCCGGGCGCAGGGCGTGCCTTTGCTGGTGGATAACGCCCACGGCGCCTATCTGCGCTTTTTGCCGCAGAACTGCCACCCCATCGCGCAGGGTGCGGCCACGGCTGCGACGTCACATAGCGCAGGTTTTTCACCTTAATGCCGCTCTCCTCCATCACCTCACGCGCCACCGCCTGTTCCAGCGTTTCGCCGACTTCCACGAACCCGGCGAGGACAGTATGAATGCCGTTGCGATGACGGGTATGCTGCGCCAGCAGGATGGAATCATCACGGCGGATGGCGACAATGATGCACGGTGCGATTTGCGGATAGTAGCGTTCACGGCAGTGGCCGCAAAGCATTGCCCACTCGGTTTTGCTCGGGTGCATGGTGTGGCCGCAGTAGCCGCAGTATTTGTGCGAGCGGTAAAACTCCGCTAGCTGCACGCCGCGCCCCGCCAGCTGGAACAGGCCGACATCCCGATCCAACACCTGACGAACGGATCCCATATCCTGACGACGAGCCTGTAGGATCAACCATACCGGATCGCCCTGCCACTCGCCGATCCGCAGCGCAGGTTGGCCGACGAGATCGAAGATTTCTGCCGCACCGTAGGGTATCTCCCCACCGGGCAGCCACAACTTTTGCTCGTGACTGACGATCCACCAACCCAGATCTGATTTTTCAATAATACGATCCATATCTATTGCACTACCTTCGCTTCACTGACATGTTGTTAGCATTGTGGTTACATTTTGGATAAGCAGATCCCATTCTAAACCTTATGGAGTCGACCATGTTAAACCAGCTGGAAAGCCTGACTGAGCGCGTTGGAGGAAGTAACACCCTGGTGGATCGCTGGCTACATGTGCGCAAGCATCTCCTTGTGGCGTATTACAATCTGGTCGGTCTTAAGCCTGGCAAAGAATCCTTTATGCGGCTGAACGAAAAAGCGCTGGATGATTTTTGTCAGAGCCTTGTCGACTACCTCTCCGACGGCCATTTCAACCTTTATGAACGCATTATCCGCGAAATGGAAGGGACAACGCCGTATTTAGCGGCCAGTAAACTCTGTCCGCTGCTGGAAGCCAACACCCAGCGGATCATGGACTACTACGATTCCGCGCTGGAGAACGCTATCGATCACGATAACTATCTTGAGTTTCAGCAGGCGCTTTCCGACCTTGGCGAAGCGCTGGAAGAGCGATTCACGCTGGAAGACAAGCTCATCGCCCTCGTGCTGGACAACAACCTGAATATCAGCACCAGCGATAACGTTGCGCGCCCTGCTTGAGTTCTTAATCGTTAACGAGTAATTTACAACCATTCGCCCCTCTGCGGAGGGGGATTTTTCTTGTCGGAGTGCCCAGTGTGAAAGCACGGGCTGAGACCGTTAATTCGGGATCCGCGGAACCTGATCAGGTTAATACCTGCGAAGGGAACAAGAGTCACACTGCTGTTGTATCGCCCCTGAGGCGATCTTCTCTTGCTTCATCCGTCGTCTGACAAGCCATGTCCTTCACTTTTGGAATGAGCTATGTCTACTGCAAAACTGACCCGCCGCGAACAGCGCGAACACGCACAACGCTTCATCGACACCCTGGAAGGCACCGCTTTCCCGAACTCGAAACGCATCTACATTTCCGGCTCGCAGGCCGATATCCGCGTCCCGATGCGCGAAATCCAGCTCAGCCCGACGCTTATCGGCGGCAGCAAAGAGAATCCGCAGTATGAAGACAACGAAGCCGTGCCGGTGTATGACACCTCCGGCCCGTACGGCGATCCTGATGTGGCTATCAACGTCCAGCAGGGTCTGGCAAAGCTGCGCCAGCCGTGGATAGAGGCGCGTAACGACTGCGAAGAACTGAGCGTACGCAGTTCTGCATACACCAAAGAACGCCTGGCCGACGACGGTCTGGACGCGCTGCGCTTTACCGGCCTGCTGACGCCAAAACGCGCTAAAGCGGGCAAATGCGTAACCCAGCTGCACTACGCGCGCCAGGGTATCGTCACGCCGGAGATGGAGTTCATCGCCATCCGCGAAAACATGGGCCGCGAGCGCATCCGCAGCGAAGTGCTGCGCCACCAGCATCCGGGTGAAGGGTTTGGCGCTCGCCTGCCGGAGAACATCACGCCGGAATTTGTGCGTGATGAAGTGGCCGCCGGGCGCGCCATTATCCCCGCCAACATCAACCACCCGGAATCCGAGCCGATGATTATCGGCCGCAACTTCCTGGTGAAGGTCAACGCCAACATCGGCAACTCTGCCGTCACCTCGTCCATCGAAGAGGAGGTGGAAAAGCTGGTCTGGTCCACGCGCTGGGGCGCGGACACGGTGATGGACCTTTCCACTGGCCGCTACATCCACGAAACCCGCGAATGGATCCTGCGTAACAGCCCGGTGCCGATTGGCACCGTCCCGATTTATCAGGCGCTGGAGAAGTTCAACGGCATCGCCGAAAACCTCACCTGGGAAGCGTTCCGCGACACGCTGCTGGAGCAGGCGGAACAGGGCGTGGACTACTTCACCATCCACGCGGGCGTGCTGCTGCGCTACGTGCCAATGACGGCGAAACGTCTGACCGGCATCGTCTCGCGCGGCGGTTCCATTATGGCGAAGTGGTGCCTGTCCCATCATCAGGAAAACTTCCTCTACGAGCACTTCCGCGAAATTTGCGAAATTTGCGCCGCTTACGACGTCTCCCTGTCGCTGGGCGACGGCCTGCGTCCTGGCTCCATCCGCGATGCTAACGACGAGGCGCAGTTTGCCGAGCTGCACACGCTGGGGGAGCTGACCAAAATCGCCTGGGAGTACGACGTGCAGGTGATGATTGAAGGCCCGGGCCATGTGCCGATGCAGATGATCCGTCGCAACATGACCGAAGAGCTGGAGCACTGCCACGAAGCACCGTTCTACACGCTGGGGCCACTGACAACTGACATCGCGCCGGGCTATGACCACTTCACGTCAGGCATTGGGGCGGCGATGATCGGCTGGTTCGGCTGCGCCATGCTCTGCTACGTGACGCCGAAAGAGCACCTCGGCCTGCCAAACAAAGAGGACGTGAAGCAGGGACTGATTACCTACAAGATTGCCGCCCACGCGGCGGATCTGGCGAAAGGCCATCCGGGCGCGCAAATCCGCGATAACGCCATGTCCAAAGCGCGCTTTGAATTCCGCTGGGAAGACCAGTTTAACCTGGCCCTCGATCCGTTCACCGCCCGCGCCTACCACGACGAAACCCTGCCGCAGGAATCGGGCAAAGTCGCGCACTTCTGCTCCATGTGCGGACCAAAATTCTGCTCGATGAAAATCAGCCAGGAAGTACGCGATTACGCCGCCGCGCAGACCATTGAAGTCGGCATGGCGGACATGTCGGAAACCTTCCGCGCGAAAGGCGGCGAAATCTACCTCAAAAAAGAGGAGGCATAATGTACCAGCCTGATTTCCCCCCTGTCCCCTTCCGCTTAGGGCTTTACCCGGTGGTGGACAGCGTGGCGTGGATAGCGCACCTGCTGGAGGCAGGCGTTCGCACGATCCAGCTACGCATTAAGGATAAACGCGATGAAGAGGTGGAGGCCGACGTGATCGCCGCTATCGCGCTGGGACGTCGCTACCACGCCCGCCTGTTTATCAACGACTACTGGCGGCTGGCGGTTAAACACCAGGCGTACGGCGTGCATCTGGGGCAGGAAGATCTGGAAACGACCGATCTCAACGCGATCCGTGACGTCGGTCTGCGGCTGGGCGTTTCTACCCATGATGATATGGAGATCGACGTGGCGCTGGCAGCCCGCCCCTCTTACTTCAGCAGGTTGGGAACGCCCCTCTTATATCGCGCTCGGGCACGTTTTCCCGACGCAAACCAAACAGATGCCGTCCGCTCCACAGGGCTTGACGCAGCTGGCGGCCCACGTTAAGCGCCTTGCCGATTACCCCACCGTTGCCATCGGCGGGATCAGCCTTGAACGCGCGCCCGCCGTGCTGGAAACCGGCGTCGGCAGTATCGCCGTCGTCAGCGCTATCACCCAGGCCGCAGACTGGCAGGCCGCCACCGCACGGCTTTTACAACTGGCAGGAGCAGGCGATGAAAGATCGTGATTTTATGCGCTACAGCCGCCAGATCCTGCTGGAGGATATCGCCATTGACGGGCAGCAAAAGCTGCTCGCCAGCCGGGTACTGATTGTCGGTCTGGGTGGATTAGGCGCCCCCGCCGCGCTGTATCTGGCCGGTGCGGGCGTGGGTACGCTGGTGCTGGCCGATGACGATGAGGTACATCTCAGCAATCTGCAACGGCAAATCCTCTTCACGACAGAAGATATCAACCAGCCTAAAGCGCACGTTACGCGCCAGCGGCTGAACCAGCTTAACCCCGATATCGAACTGGTCGCGCTCCAGACGCGGCTGAGCGGGGAAGATCTGCAACGCGAAGTGGCCCTTGCCGACGTGGTGCTGGACTGTACGGACAATATGGCGACGCGTCAGGCCATCAACGCGGTCTGTGTTGCGCAGAACACGCCGCTGATCACCGCCAGCGCGGTCGGTTTCGGCGGGCAAATAATGGTGCTTACGCCGCCGTGGGCACAGGGCTGCTACCGCTGCCTGTGGCCTGACGAGGCTGAACCGGAGCGTAACTGCCGCACGGCAGGCATTCTGGGCCCGGTGGTGGGCGTGATGGGTACTCTTCAGGCGCTGGAGGCCATCAAGTTGCTCAGCGGCATAGAGACAGAACGCAACACGCTGCGGCTGTTCGACGCCCGCTCCAGCGGATGGCGTCATCTGGTGTTAAACCGCGCCAGCCACTGCCCGGTATGCGGAGGCCGCAATGCGCATTCTGTTTAACGATGAGCCGATGACGTGCGACGACGATCTTACCGTTGCCGCCCTGCTCGACACGCTGCGCCAGCTGAAGCCGGGAACGGCGCTGGCGCTCAATCAACAGATCCTGCCGCGCGAGCGGTGGGAACATCAGCAGGTCAATGAAGGCGACCAGATCCTGCTGTTTCAGGTTATCGCAGGGGGCTGAGATGTTACGTATTGCCGACAAAGTCTTTGATTCACATCTGTTTACCGGAACCGGAAAATTCGCCTCCCCGCAGCTGATGGTGGATGCCATTCGTGAGAGCGGCAGCCAGCTGGTGACACTGGCGATGAAGCGCGTGGATTTGCGTCAGCACAACGATGCCATACTTGCGCCGTTACTGGAGGCAGGCGTGACGCTCTTACCGAATACCTCCGGTGCGAAAACGGCCGAGGAAGCAATTTTCGCTGCGCAACTGGCGCGGGAAGCGCTCGGCACCCGCTGGCTGAAGCTGGAAATTCATCCGGACGCCCGCTGGCTGTTGCCCGATCCGATCGAAACCCTGAAAGCGGCAGAGAAGCTGGTGCAGCAGGGATTTACCGTCCTGCCCTACTGCGGTGCCGACCCCGTGCTGTGCAAGCGTCTGGAAGAGGTCGGCTGCGCGGCCGTAATGCCGTTAGGGGCACCCATTGGCTCCAACCAGGGACTGGAGACCCGCGCGATGCTGGAAATCATTATTGAGCAGGCGACCGTGCCCGTGGTGGTGGATGCGGGCATCGGCGTACCCAGTCACGCCGCGCAGGCGCTGGAGATGGGGGCCGATGCGGTGCTGGTCAATACCGCGATTGCGGTGGCCGACGACCCGGTGATGATGGCGCGTGCGTTCCGCCTTGCCGTGGAGTCCGGTCTGCTGGCACGCCAGTCCGGCCCTGGCTCGCGCTGCGTTCAGGCGCAGGCCACCAGCCCGCTGACCGATTTTCTGGAGGCGCTCTGATGGCTACCTTTACCGATCGCTGGCGTCAGCTGAACTGGGACGATATTGCCTTACGCATCAACAGTAAAACCTCTGCGGACGTAGAGCGGGCATTAACAGCCAAACATTTGACCCGCGAGGATTTGATGGCGCTGCTTTCTCCGGCAGCCGGCGCGTACCTTGAACCGATGGCGCAGCGCGCGCAACGCCTCACCCGCCAGCGTTTTGGCAACACGGTGAGCTTTTACGTGCCGCTCTATCTTTCTAACCTGTGCGCCAACGACTGCACCTACTGTGGTTTCTCCATGAGCAACCGTATTAAGCGTAAAACGCTGGATGAGCATGAGATCGCCCGCGAGTGTGCGGCTATTCGTGAGATGGGTTTTGAACATCTCCTGCTGGTGACGGGTGAACATCAGGGCAAAGTGGGGATGGACTATTTTCGCCAGCATCTTCCGGCCATCCGCCGCGAATTTGCCTCGTTGCAAATGGAAGTGCAGCCTTTGTCGCAGGAGGAATATGCGGAGCTGAAAACGCTCGGGCTGGACGGCGTCATGGTCTATCAGGAAACCTACCACGAGGCGACCTATGCCCGGCATCACCTGAAAGGGAAGAAGCAGGATTTCATCTTCCGGCTGGAAACGCCGGACAGGCTGGGGCGCGCCGGTATCGATAAAATTGGGCTGGGCGCGCTTATCGGTCTGTCCGACAGCTGGCGGGTGGACTGCTATATGGTGGCGGAGCATCTGCTGTGGCTACAGCAGCGCTACTGGCAAAGCCGCTATTCCATCTCTTTCCCGCGGCTGCGTCCGTGTACGGGAGGCGTTGAACCCGCTTCGCTGATGGATGAGCGCCAGCTGGTGCAAACCCTGTGTGCATTTCGCCTGTTCGCGCCGGAAGTGGAATTGTCGCTCTCCACGCGTGAATCACCCGCGTTTCGCGACCGCGCGATCCCGCTGGCGATCAATAACGTTAGCGCCTTTTCCAAAACGCAGCCGGGCGGTTACGCGGACGATCACCCGGAACTGGAACAGTTTGCACCGCACGACGGACGACGGCCCGAAGCGGTGGCGGAAGCCCTGACTGCCCAGGGGCTACAGCCCGTGTGGAAAGACTGGGATAGCTGGCTGGGAAGAGCCTCGCATTAGCGCTGAAACCGACTGCAAAAACGCGAAAAGGTTACGAGGCGGCTCGTAAGATCAAAACCGGGCGATTGAGGCGATCTGCCTGGTTTTCTTATGCTTTACCACGTCAGCAACGGACGCTGACCAGGGTGAAAATGCTTCTTCCTCGTTTCGCCCTGCCCTCCGCCTCTTAAACAAAATTTTAATCGATACAATAAATACGTCGTTTCTTATCTACGCTTAAGATAAATCATCTCGTCGGTAATCGCCTTCTGTATAATTTACTACCAGCAACCGGACAGCGACTATGCTGAGGGTATCGACAGACGCAACGCGTCTACCATCTGGATTGATGTACAACTCATGGCACTCCACAGTAAAAAGCTCTCTTTTACGCGGCCAATTATGGTCAGCTTCGCGGGGATCCTGCTCAGTTTTGCGCTGATCGCCATCCTGGTTATCCTTTCACAGAGAAAGGATTTTCTTGAGGATTATCATAAGATTAATGGTAACTTCACCCATAATCTGGCGGTAAACTATACCGAATCCATCCTGCGAGAAAATGACTATATTCTTGGTCGTGCTGCGATGTACTTCGCCCGTAACGACAGAGTAAATCAGACAATTAATATCGACCCGACACACGGTTTGCAGATGTTGATGCATTTGCAGAACCTGATGCCGACGGTGTCGTCTATCTCTCTGGCGGACACAGTAGGGCGCCATCTGCGCGCGCCGGAAGTGCTGCCAACGGAGAAGGGTAAGTCGTTCGACGCCCGGACCCGTCCATGGTTTATCGGACAAGCGGAAGCCAGCAACTTTCCTCACTACACCCGCCCCTATCTGGACTATTTTACCCAACATCCTACGGTCACTCTCTATAAGCCGGTCATTTCACCGGAAGGCCGCCTGAAGGGCACGCTCGCTTTCCATCTTGATTTAACGTCCATGGGGTATACCCTGCGCCAGATGGTGGCGCCGGTTCAGGGTGAGTTTTTTGTTGTGGAGCGTGACGGCGCTGTTGTGCTGCATCCGGACACGGGGGCGCTCTTTAAGCAGTACGTAAGCGAAGCGCTGATGGACCAAATGACCAGCGGCGAGGGCCATCTTTTCGACCCCAAAAGTAAAACCTGGTATTACTACTACTCTTTCACCAATCCGGACTGGTTTGTGATTTATCGGGTCTCCGATGCCACGCTTACCGTCATCACCCGGCATGAGACCACCGTCGTCGGCTGGGGATTTGCGCTGGCGGCAATCATCATCATTCTGTTTGGGCTTTACCTTCGTCATGCCTCGCGTTCTGTGCTGATGAACATTATCAATGCCATCAAAACCGGCGACGTCAACCAGGCGCCACGCCTTGAAGCGATGCTCAGCCATACCATTCGAACCAATAAAGAACGCGAGCTGGCCTATGTCCGTCAGGCCACCCATGATGCGCTGACAGGCTGCAAAAACCGCCGTGCGTTCGACAACGATGTGGATGAGCTGCTGACCGCTCATCAACCCTTCGTTCTGGCGCTGGTCGATATCGATAACTTCAAATCTATTAACGACACCTGGGGCCACCTGAGCGGGGATATTGTGCTGCGCAACGTGGCACGCGAAGGTATTCAGATCATGCAGCCGCACCACGTTTCCGTTTACCGCTACGGTGGGGAAGAGTTCGGGGTGATTTTCCCGGCCGAGCTGATGAACTCCGCGCACGCGCTACTGGAAGCCTGGCGCACCGCCGTTGAAAAGCGGACCTGGCGGGAAGAGAACCTGCGAGTGACCTTCAGCGCCGGGACGGGAGAGTGGCACTTCGAACCGCTGGAACAATTTATCGGTAGCGTAGATGAAGCGCTGTATACCGCTAAACAACAGGGTAAAAACCGCATCGTAAGCACGGCCAGCCGATAATACCCTTCCTCAAATTCTGCCCGATCTGACGGGCAGAATGCTCTCCGCGGTAAAATTGTAACCGGTTTCAGAAAAATGCCGATTTCTTTGTGATGCCTGACACACAATCGTGGTAAAGCGGTTGTTGAAGCAGTCTGCACGGGATAATTATCAATAAACACATGTAGATCGAGGCTGACTATGAAGAACATCGTTTTATGCTGTGCAGCGGGAATGTCAACCAGCATGCTGGTTCAACGTATGAAAGATGCCGCGCAGAAAAAAGGAGTCGAAGTAACCATTAAAGCCGTTCCGGTCGCGGAGTTCAAAGATAACATCGCGACGGCTGATATCGTATTACTGGGGCCACAGGTCAAATACGAACAGGCAAAACTCCAGGCGCAGGCCGATCCGCTCGGAAAAAAGGTCGCGGTCATCGACATGATGGATTACGGCATGATGAAAGGTGATGCCGTACTGGAAAAAGCGCTCAAACTTCTGGAGTCATAATGGAAGACTTAGAAACCACGATCATGGAACTGCTGGTCAACGCAGGCGCGGCGCGCAGCGCGGCTCTGACGGCGTTGCAGATGGCGCGAAAAGGCGACTTTGACGAAGCCGAGAAAGCGATGGAAGAGTCGCGTGAATATGTGAAACATGCGCATACGATCCAGACGCAGCTTATCGGTCTTGACGAAGGGACAGGAAAACTGCCGGTTAACCTGATCACCGTTCATTCTCAGGACCACCTGATGAACGCGATGGTAATTCAGGATCTGGCGGGCGACATGATTGAGCTTTATCGACGCATCCCGCTGGTAAACTGAAAATGCAGATATAAAAAAACCCGCCGAGGCGGGTTTTTTATTTACGGCATCAACGATTACTCGTTGTCGGAACCGCCCAGACCTGCGTTCAGCAGTTCTGCCAGGCTCGCGGATGCATCTTCAGCAGTCACCTGCGGTGCAGCTGGCAGTTCGCCCGCTGCGCGACGGCGCATACGATCCTGGTGGTACGCATAACCGGTACCGGCCGGGATCAGACGACCCACGATAACGTTCTCTTTCAGACCGCGCAGTTCATCACGTTTACCTGCAACAGCCGCTTCGGTCAGGACACGCGTGGTTTCCTGGAACGATGCAGCAGAGATGAAGGACTCGGTTGCCAGAGACGCTTTGGTGATACCCAGCAGATCGCGCGAGAAGGTCGCGCCAATTTTGCCGTTCGCTTCCAGATCGCGGTTAGCGATCTTAACGCGTGAGTATTCAACCTGCTCGCCTTCCAGGAAGTCGGAGCTGCCTGCGTTTTCGATGGTCGCTTTACGCAGCATCTGACGAACGATAACTTCAATGTGTTTATCGTTAATCTTAACGCCTTGCAGACGGTATACGTCCTGTACTTCGTTAACAATGTAACGGGTAACAGCATGCACACCACGCAGACGCAGGATGTCGTGCGGCGCTTCTGGACCGTCGGAAACCACGTCACCACGTTCTACGCGTTCACCTTCGAACACGTTGAGCTGACGCCACTTAGGAATCATCTCTTCGTACGGCTCGCTGCCATCTACAGGCGTAATAACCAGACGGCGCTTACCTTTGGTCTCTTTACCGAAGGAGATGATACCGCTGATTTCAGCCAGGATTGCAGGCTCTTTCGGACGACGTGCTTCGAACAGGTCCGCAACGCGTGGCAGACCACCGGTGATGTCCTTGGTACCGCCGGATTCCTGAGGAATACGCGCCAGGGTATCACCAGAGCTGATCTGTACGCCATCTTCCAGCTGTACAATCGCTTTACCCGGCAGGAAGTACTGCGCAGGCATATCGGTACCAGGGATCAGAACGTCGTTACCCTGAGCATCAACGATTTTCAGTGCAGGACGCAGATCTTTACCGCCGGTAGTACGTTCAGCAGAATCCAGAACCACCAGAGAAGACAGACCGGTCAGCTCGTCGGTCTGACGAGTAATGGTCTGGCCG
>ERZ772818.3192-NODE-3192-length-11450-cov-3.132778_pt1 | contig 11450 bp, 11 predicted proteins | sample MGYA00580837_ERZ772818 | MGnify/ENA primary metagenome ERZ772818 (study PRJEB29015, sample SAMEA2737671) | human gut metagenome | biome: human gut; feature: human-associated habitat; material: faeces | place: China | collected 2012 ...
ATATCTACAATTGCGTGACCTTGTGATATGACATATTGTCTTTTTAAAGCTACAACAGTTCCGCTTTTTACAAAAAAGTTTTTTATGGTAGAAACATCAGGTGTTCTAATCGCTTCAATTTTACCGTTCGTTTCCCCCGTGTTTTTATTTATGTTTAGAGCATCCGTTGTAAGTGGAGCAAACTGATGCAGTCCTAAAACATCTTTAAAATCTTTATTTAATAAATGATAATATTTCATATGCATTGTTTAAATGTATGTGGTGTCATTCAATTTATTAATTATAATGGTTCACAACTGGCTATGAAATCAACTATTAACGGATATCTAATGTAATCATTAGAAGATGCTAACGAAACACCTAGATCCGCTGTACTCGTTTTGCCAATATATTTATTAGTTACTCGTAGAAATACTTTATCAGCACTTAAAAAACCAACATTAGGCACTTCGATAGATGTAAATGTAATTGCTGGTACATCAACCATTTCTACTGGGAAATTTGTAACTCCTTGATAGTAATACTTGGTTCCACCGGCATAGCCATATATAACTCCGAAAAATGTTCCTTTGTATAACTGTCTTTGGCATCTTGTCAAAGCAATAGCATAATCTTCCTTTTGATGCTTATATACGATTTCACCCTCATATAAGTCAATATAATTAATTGCTTGAGTACCATTTGGTGTAATTACTATACGTTCAACATCATTAAAGGTTAAATACATAATTGTTTGACTTGCACCAGTATCATAAGTTCCACCTACAATTGATTTTGTATGAATAACATTATCAATACTACATACAACAGTATATTTCACACCTGATTTTAATTTATTAAACATTTGACTTATGGGAGCATTTGTTTCAATTCCGTTTTCTGTAACCTTCATAAATGTATTCGACTTTGAAAACGACCACATATCTACACCATAAACTCTTTTTGTTCCATCACATGTATAACTACTTTGACCTCGTTGATTTACTTGAAAATCCCCGTTAATTAATAAATTACGAGCTGTTACTCCTTTTGGATTTAAGAAATGATATTTTTTCATAACCGCTAGATAGTTATTGTAATAGATCATTGCCAACTATCTAGTTTGACACCACCCTTCTCAATTGAAGGACTACATTTGTCCTCCAATCTTTGAAGATTGTAAGTGGTACTTTTTCGTACCCCCCCCCGCAAGATTTTTGCGGACGTGGGTGCTATTTAGATTAATCATAATGTTTCGTCCTCACTTTCCTCATTCGTACTTTGATGTTTAGCTAGATAATCAATATATGCCTCGTAATCACCGCATATTGTTTCCCCGCCATTTTCTTCTAAAACAAACAAACAAGCATCTAAATTGATAGTTCCTTGCACAATCCCGTTGATAAATACTGAACTTTGCGCAGGTAATTCGATACCTTCACCAAAAGAACCATCGATTTGCTTAAAATAAATTTTTCCATCTTCGATTTTGTAATGTCCTGTTCTGTTGATTGCATCATCAAGTTTTACTTGTAACCGCTCGGTTTCTTCAACATTCCTTTCAATTGCTTCTGCACTGTCATTGAATGTCCTTTTGATTTCATTCATGTTTTCAGCAGTAATTTTGTATCTATCGTCTTGTCCTTCTTGTCGATAATCAACTTTATCAGGATAAGTAATTCTTCCAATTGCCATTAATCATCACCTTCTTTAATAATTGGTTCTAAAGCAACAAGCTCTTGAACAGTTGGAGAATATTCTTCTAATTGTTCGATTGTGAAGTAAGGACATTCAATATCAATATCTAGATCCATTAATTTTAAGAAATCTTCATTTAACGGAGATAAAGTCTTTTGACCGTTCTCGTTCTCTTCTCCTTGCTCTTCAACCAATTTGTTAATTTGACTAGATAGAAGCTCGTTTGCATCATTGAATTTTCTTGCCAGTTTAGCAATAGCCCATCTTTTGGAAATATCCCCTTGATGATTGCCTAAACTAAAAAGAGCTAAATTAATAGCTTTCAAGTCTTTATTCTTTACTTTCATTTTTTTCTACATCCTCCGTAGTAATTGCTGTTTCAACTTTTGTATCTTTAACCGTATCTTTTGAAACAACCGATTGATCTTCAATCTTTCTCATTTCAGCTTTGAATTCATCTTCTTTAGCACGACATTCTTTAAGATTAGCATAATACTTATCTTTGTTTTGAACGTACATACCCATTCCACCACTCATATGACCTTCTTCATCAAATGATTGTGAAAGTGTTTCTACAATTTCATTATCAATAATGATGTTTCCAGTATACTGTGCTGTATGTTTAATTATAAGTTCCATATTGATATTGACCTCCTACTCTTGATTTTAAAACTTCTACTTCTTGAATCACTTCTTGTAAAGCTTTTGTAATAACTGGTATAAGTGCTGTTTCGTTGATTTGATACAACACATTTCCGTTTGGCTGTTTGATAGGAATAACAAAGTCCTTACTAATCATCATTAATTCTTGTGCGATATATCCACAATCCACATATTTACCGTTCTCAATCCAATTAAAGGATTTATGGCTAATTTTCTTGATTGCTTCAATTCCCTTTGTCATAGAAGGATATATGTTAGTTTTGAGCGTTCTATCAGAAGCCCAAATTGAAATACCGTACGCTTTGTCGAGACATTGGAATTGAATATATCTCGTACTGTCATAAATCAACTTCATCATGTTAAACCCTTGACTAAATACAGCATTCCAAACTTCGTCGGAACTTTCACTTTGTGCGTAAACAATAGGGCTTTCAACCCCTAAAGCAAACCCTTGAGAAGTTTTCATTCCAATAAATCCATTTCCACTTGGACCATATAATCGCAATCCATAATCATTAATTTTAATAGATGATTTATTGTTGTTTTGATAAATGAAAGTAGTAGCACTAATGGTTGAACCGCTTATAGTTCCACTGAACGTTCCATTTTTAGCGGTTAAATTTTCAATAGTTAAATTACCTTTCTTATCAGCATAAAAAACCTTATCCCCGTCATTATTCTTTATATCAAGACCACCACCTGAAATATGAACACCGCTTTTGTCTAATACAAATTTAGTAGTATAAAGTTGTCCATTTGCTCCAATCTGTTCATTAACAGCAAGTAAGATGTTTGTTGGTTGAAGTTTGATTTCAGTATTTTGTAAACGAGTTGTAACTTCGCTCATTTCTCCTTTGATAGTAGTAATTTCTCTTTCTTGGCTTACCGACTTTAAAGATAAATCACTTACTTCTTGACTAATCAAAGTGTAGTTTTCTTCGATTGTTTGAATATTGTCTCTAACATAAGCTAAATCATATTCAAACCCTGTAGGATAAGTACCAAATTCAACTTTAGGGTTAGAAATCATTGCCCTATCAGCATTCAAGTCTATAAACATCTTCAAGTTAGATACGGATGTTACTTCTTTATCTTCGGTTTTGAAATGAATCCAAATTCTTTCATCATGATCTACAGTTGATGTCTGAATCAAGTATTGTAAATCAAATGAACCGAGATACCAACAAAGAGAGTATTTTTTCTTTGTTCCATCAGCATAGCCAACTTCAAACTCAACTCCTATACATCTATTCAAGTCGCTCATAACACCATTTTCAACAAAGATATTAGCTGAAATACAAATGTCTTTGTTTCTCATTTCCGCAATATTTATATCGTAAGGCATATCGTTTAAGCTTTTATATTGCTTTTCCTCGCTTGTTTTTGAAAGAAGCTTATAACAATTACTAAAGATGTTATTGCTCCCTGCTTCAAATTTATAGATGTTTTGGATAGAATTTGAAACCTCACTCTTGATATTGTTTAAACCAACTTCCAAATTACTAATACTTGACTTATTCCCTTCAACTTCTTGGGAGATAATGTTTATTTTACCTTCGGCATTATCTACCCTTGTTTCAACCTTCTTTATTTTTGTTTCAGGAGTCACATGATTAGTAACAGCTTCAACTGCTTGTGTTTCAAGTTTTCCTTCGGCACTCATAACGTTGTATTCAGCATTGTAGTAATCAATATCAATTGACATAAGCATGAAGTGATAAGTATCTTCATCATCATAATACTTAATAATATCTCCTACATTTGCCCCAACGATTTCAGGTGCAACCAAGTCCTCCATTGTCATGATAGACAATCCGCAAATAGCTTTACCTATCGCTTCTACCTGCTCTTGTTTTTCAATGTAGGAGTTATCAGTATCAAGATAGTAAATACTTCCCGTATCATTTCCATACTCAAATACAGTACCTACCCCGTTATCGTATCTAACTTTTGAAATAGTGAATTGCTCAACGGTTGTAAATTGTTCAACACCTTCAACTTCGGGAAGATCATATTTCTTTTCTTTTGAAAGAGGTTGAAATATTAATTTCCCCGTTGCATCAGCAAAGACATTACAAGCGGTTAGTTCAGCAATGTACATCATATGTTCTCGTATTGATAAGGTATTATCCCACCAATTAACCGAAAGATTCAAAACACTTTTAAGAACATTGCTGTAGTCGATTGAAACACCGATAATTCCGCTCATTTCGTCTAGCTGTTCTTTAATTGTTGATGGATAAGCTAAAACTGAATTGTAAGCAACGTTAGTAAGAACAACATTGTCATAAAGTGTCAACTCTAAATCGTTTGTCATTCTTTCAGGCTTTTTGTAAACCTTAAAAACACCGATTTGAGTATCATCATCAAAGATAATAAACTCTTGATTCAAGATGCTGTTAAAAATTCTTTCGCTGTTATCTACCGATAAATCAAATTGTTTAGATGCAACGTTTCCAATAACCGTATTATCAGAAAAAGTAATAGAACTAGAAACCGAAAGCATATAGTCGGTGTAATCAACACCGTTAGATATAATCTTGAACATTTTTTAAACCTCAATCAAATTAAAAGACAATGTCGATTTAGTACCGTTGACAGTTTCTAAATCCTCTGTTGTACGGTCACTACAATACATTGTCTTTGTAACTCTTTTCTTTTTATATCTATCATAGCCTTCAACTGTAAACTCTTGCGGATCAAGTAAAGAAATGACCGAGTCTACATAATCAGCATCCATATTTTCTAACGAACATTCAAATTTGAGAACATTCTTTCTAATTCTATTTCTTTTTAAAATACCCGTTTTCCAACTACGAACAGATTTACCACTATCCATATCAAAATAAGTATCTTTTTTGGAAGTAAGTGTAATTGGTACACCACTAATTTTAATTAAATGTCTATTTTCATTTGCCATAGTTATGTACCAAATTTAACCTTTCCCGTTTTCATCAACGATTCTTTGTTTGCATCTTGAACTTCTTCCATAATCTTTTTCTTACCGATATACACTTGAATAACATTGCTTCCACCTTGAGAGCTACCCATTGCACTTTTAACAGCGCTATAAACCCCTGATTTAATACCTTCAACGATTTGATAGTTGTTTGCTACAGCAGTTTTACCGTTAGAGAACTTACCAACTAATTCTCCATGGTTTGCCATAAACATTCCATCTTCGGGGAACCCACCAGTTGCAAATTTAGGTAAACTCAATTTAATACTAGAAACAACACTTCCGATTGTTCTATTAACTGAACTAACAACATTCGATAAGCTACCCCAGTCTAGAGAAGTACGAACTTTAACGTTAGGATCACACGCTCTTGCTCTATTTTCAATTTGATTGATTATGTTTTGTGTTTCACTATCAGTAACACCACCGTTGCGTTTTAAAGCATCAGCAAGTTTTTGACAGTATTGTAACCCTGCACTATCACCAGTTTGTTGAAATAGCCTTAAAGCTTCATCTAATTTTTGTTTTTGAGTTGCGTTGATATTGCTCATTTTAATGGAAGCTTGACTTGACATGCTCGACCATTTAGAAGCATCAACGGAAAGAACACTGTTTTTGTTATTAACATAGTTGTTGTATTGTTCTTGTAATTGAGCTCTTTCATCTTTAGTAAGCTTAATTCCCTTACTTTGTAAAGTTGAAATCATTTGGTCGTATGTTAAGTTATACTTTTGAGCTTTCTTAACCATATGTTGCATGATGATTTTAGTAGCTTCTTCATTTGTTTGTACTTCTTTAGAACTCATATCAGCATTGCTTTTAACATACTCTTTATGTTTAGTAGTTAAGTCCACCATTCCTTTTACTAACGAATCCCAAGAAGCTTTTGCGCCACTACCAACCTTTTCATAATCAGCAACAACACTTTTAGCCATGTCTTTAACTTCTCCACTTGTTGCCTTAACAGCCTTATCGTAATCATCAATTGATTTCTTATTGCTGTCGAAAGCTTTTTGTGCACTCTTGACATTCTTTTCAAGTTGACTAATTTTAGGAATTAAATCTTCTTGGGCTTTTGCTAAATTTTGATATTCAGTCACTTCCGCTTGTGTCATAGAAGAGCCCTTTTTAGACAATTCAGTTAAACGATCCTTGTTTTTGTTGTATTCCTTTGTAGCACTTGCAAGCTCTCTCTTTGCAGTAGATAATGCTGTACTTAATTTAGTTTCTTGTTTCAACGCTTCAACATAAGCTTCTTCGTGTGCTTCAACTCTAGCTTTTAATTTCATAGACTCAATTGTTTGATCTAATGCAACTTTTTCTTCTTTCCAATTCTTGATAACACCATCTTGAATGGTGATGTTAGTACCAAGTTTTTCATTGATTTGGTCGACTAAACCTTGAGCCACCTTTTGAGAACCGTTTACTTTACCGTTTGCATCCACCATCTCGTCTAATTTAGAAATAGTTCTTTGTACAGCCAAATATTCGCTGTCGATAGAAGCAACCTTTTCTCTTGTAGCTTTTTGGTTTTCTTGTGCCTTTTTAGTAACATTATCCAACTCTTTTTGTTGGTCTTGTAACTTCTTGATGTATTCAGCAGTTGCTCCAGTTGTACCGTTGTAATCTCTTGTAAGATACATCAAGACACCCGATACAGCGGTAATTCCTACAACCGTCAATCCTAAAGGAGAAGTCAATGCAGATAACCCTTTAGCAAATAAGCCAACAGCACCAGTAGAAGTTGATGCCATATCTCTTAATTTTCCAAAGATAGAAGCTGTGTTGCTCATAGGTGTGCTTCCTGCTGTAAGAGTGGTCCATAAACTAGATAAGATGTTTTTAGCATCTTTAAATGTACTTCCAGTAGATTTAGCGGAAGATGTTAAATCTTTAAATGTATTTACTATCTTACCGCCAAATTTAGTTTCACCAAGCAATGATAGAGTGCCTTTTACAAGTCCTAATTCACTCTTGAAATCCTTAAACACACCTATCCATCCTTTTACCCATACAATTACTTTTGCTCCTTTGTATAAAGTGAACATAGCTGTAAGGGCTGTACATACGAGAGAAACCGCATTTTTGTTTTGAGCCAATGCCTTTGTAACATCAGCTAGGACTCCAACAAAACTTCCTAGCAATCCTAAAACCTTACCTAGAACTTTTCCTAGGGTTGGTGCAATATCATCCGCAAACCACTTCAAAATAGGCTTAACGAAGTTATCATTGATAGATGTTGCTAAATCAATGATTGCATTTGCAAGTCGAATGAGCTGTTCAAATAAAACGTTACCTCCGTTATCCCAAACAGCCTTAAACAATTTAGCGATACCATCAAAAGCAATTGCTAAATCATCAAGTAACGAAAAGAATAACGAGCTGACTGACTCAATACTTTCAGGTAATCGTTTTAAGACAATGCCGAAAGCATCTTCAACTACTGGAGCTAAATTTGAGAAACCATCTTTAAATCTTGAAACAATGGATGCACCGTATTTTTCCCAAGATATGCCAATTGGTTTAAAGATATTTTCGTTTACATATCCTCCAACAATTTGCCCCCACTCAAGCAATCTATCTCGAATATCGTTAGCTTTCATTCTAACTTTATCAAGCATATCGTCGTATTCGCCAATAGCTTTTAAAAGTCTAGGGTCAACACCTGCACTTCCTAAACCACCGCTACCGCTTGAACCGCTACTTCCACTAGAGCTTTCGCTTGTAGAATTGATAACATTGATTTCATCAAGTCCCGATAATTGTTCTTTTACTTCTTTTGCTTTCTTTTTAGTATCATCCAATCCGTCGTTGACATCACCAACACTACCTGCGACATCTTCTAATGAATCGGCTGAATCTCCAAAAGCTTGATCGAAATATGTTTGACCTCCCGTTGCAAAATCTTCAACACTATAACCTAAAAATAATGCTAACCACTTAACCGCTTCTTTAATAGCCATTACAAAACCATTGATGTAAGGAAGTATCTTACCGATAGTTCCATAGAATACTGAGCCTAACCAACGACCTACTTCTTGAACTTGTTCTTGAAGTACCCTTAATTGGTTGGCAGGACTTTCGATTGTTCTTGCGAAATCCCCAAACGCATTTGAATTTGCCATTTGTTGTTGTAACGAATAGATAATCAATAAACGTTTTTCCATTTCGCTTAAATCACTTACTTCTTTATCGTAAATACCTGCTTGCTGTAAGTAATCAGCTAATACGTTGTTTGTAATGTCATAACCACTTGTACTACGAATAGGTCTAACTTGCCTTGATAATGCACTTTGGAATTTTTGTGCACTATCTTCCATAGATACGTTATAAAGAGAAGCGTAGTCAATAGACATCAATGTAAGTGTTTCACTTAATTTTTCAGTAACTTGGTTACTCATTCCACCTAATGCACTCAACATATTTTTGTATGTTGCTTGGTATTTCATCATTGATGTTTGAGCTGTTCCAAAAGCTTCACTTAACTTTTCTTGGAAAGTCATTGCTTGACCTGTCAAGTCTCCCATTGCATTTGCGAATAAGTTGACTGTTTCAGTATAATCAACAGATTTTTCAATAATGCCACCTATACCCTGCATAATAGGTTTTAGGGTATTAAACATAAAGTACATCTTTCCTAAATCAAACCCTTTATGTAAACCGTTAGTAGCTTTTTTTACTTGGTTTGATAAGAAATCAAAACTTGAACCTGCTTTTTTAGCATCATTTGATAAATTCTTAACTTTAGAAGTGTTCATATTGGATAAGGCTTTATTAACACTACCGCTTTTGATACCAAGCTTTTGTAAGTTCTTTTGAGTCTTTTCTAACTTCTTATTTAACTGTTCAGCACTCTTAATCGCTTGATCTATTTTGGTAGAGATAACAATACCAATATCCGTTTGATTATCCATAAATACACCTCCTTATAAGAAAAGGAGAGATAACAAAAAAGAGATAGTTAGAATTACAGCCAGTAATTCAATCTATCTCTATAATTTTGTTCAATCTCTTCCTCTGTTAATATTTTCTTTTCTTTCTCCTTCCTACTTCCTTCAAAGAAGTCAATAGGTTTATTCCTATAAGGTATTGGTTCTATGTCTTTTGGTTTGAAACCACTAAATCCGTTATAGCAAAGAACGGGCATAATCGTCGTTGAAAACTCGTAAAGAGCATCTAGAACGTATTTACCGTTTATCCAGTTTTCCCTGCTTATACGGTTAAAATAAGCTTTGTGATATGCTTTGAAATAATCTTCATCATAATACCAAAACATATCTACGCTCATTCCAAATTCTAAAGCAAGAGGAAGAAATTCCATCATGTAGTATTCTTCCTCGGTTGAGTATTGTTTTCTAACTGCTAATGCTTTTAGCTCACTTTCGATACTTTCGATTTTATCTTTTGTTGAGGTTTTTTCGCTTTGTCCTCTATCTCCGTCATCTTCTTGAACACCGTAAAAGCTTTTTGCTTCGCTTCCTCCATCATCTTGAAGACTTCTACGTCTCCTTTTTGTTCTTCAAGTTCATAAATCATATCGTCGAATGTTTCTCTTGATAGATTTCCTTTAAATCTACGAGTATTCTTAAGAATGATGTACATAGTGTCTAAAGCTGAAAGGTCAACTTGTTCTAATGAGAAGTACATTGCTTGCATCTTATCAGTTAGATCAGTTAATTTTTGATTGGCAATATTTGCTAATTCATCTTTTTGTTCGCCATCAGGAAGGGCATCAATTTTTGCTCCTTCTTTTTCTAATTCTTTTAACTGAATTTGTAATTCTAAATAATCTCCTGCACTAAAATCTTTGACATTTTGCATAGTTAAGTCTTTGATTTCAGCCCTTGCTTTGTTTGTAGTTTCAAAAACATAGACTTCACCTTTATATTCAATTTCTAATAACTTCATAATTTGTATCCTCCAATTCAAATTCTAATTCTAATAATCAAAAAGGACTATTTTACGATTGCTAAAATCGTAGTAGTCCAAGAAGCACATTCTTCTTTAGATGCTGTTAATTCAATGATACAACTTCCTTTAGCAACTGGTGTAATAACTAAATTACCACCAGTACAAGTAGCTGTAGCAACACTAGGTGTTTTAGATGTTGCTGAAATTGTTCCATCAGCAGGTAACAATTCAAGTGTTGCTTTGTATGTTGCCTCTTTATTAGCTGAATCTAAATAAATGACACTATCTACTGGCGAAACAAAATGACAAGTTGGTTGAATCAAGTCATAACAGTTTTCAATGAATCCTTCAAAAGATTTAGGAGTGATTTTCATAGTTGCCTTTTCAGGGTTATCACTTGTTGAGTCTTGAGAAGTAATTGAAACAGTTCCAGTAAATTTTTCAGCCGAGTAATCAGGTAACACTTTTAAGAACTCTAATGTTTTACCTGCAAACGATTTGATACGTTTCATGTTGTCTCGGTGGTTATATACATCAACTTCTTTTTCATCTAATGTAACTTTACCGTTGATTTTACCTTTAGTTGTTGATGTAGTGACATCAAATTCAATACTTTCAGGGTTGCTTGCAATAGAAGGTACTGTTTCTAAAGGTAATAATAAAGAAAACTTACCACTTCCATTTTTATAATATAAAGCACTACCAATACCCGTAATGACACGACTATCGCCAAATTCTTCATATAATTGCATTGTACTTCCTCCTTTTTTAATAGATCATTTTTTTTGTTCTGTTAATTTTTACTGTATATCGCATAACAATTCGATATACGTTTTTATCCACGTTTGGTGTTGGTGAGTCATATGTTCTTTTTAAACCGCACATGACACCCATATATTCATTGACTAACTTATGCAATTCATTTGCTACAATCATTGCATCCACCATTTCTCTATCAAATTCAAGGTTTATCGTACTAATTTCAACAGTTAGAGATAACATGTCGATTTGTTCATAAAATCCTAAATTTGCAATATTTGTATTATTTGATACAGACAATACAACAAGTGGAAAAACTGACTCCTTCGCTTTTTTTGAAATATATGGTGCATAAATACTTTTGCTACTAACATATGATTTTAAGCCTTGAAACAACTTTTCAAAGTAACCATCCATTATTTAAGCACCTCCCCCATAACATCATTAAAAGCTTTATCCCAAATTGTTTTATATGTTCCTG
>ERZ772818.3194-NODE-3194-length-11439-cov-6.725492_pt1 | contig 11439 bp, 15 predicted proteins | sample MGYA00580837_ERZ772818 | MGnify/ENA primary metagenome ERZ772818 (study PRJEB29015, sample SAMEA2737671) | human gut metagenome | biome: human gut; feature: human-associated habitat; material: faeces | place: China | collected 2012 ...
AAAATGTATCCGGTCTTTTTTCCTTCTTCCATTAACTCTGCCCTGCAATTAAGAATATTCTTTCCAATATTGCATGGAGTTTCAATTGAAATAGTATATTCTCCTCGATAAGTCCCGTTAAAATATTCCTCAAAAATTTTTTCTAATTGTTCTAAACTCATTTCTTTTGCAGGTAACCAAGAAAAAATATCCAATACTTCCATTAAACTATTTTCCTTCTCAAACCAGAAGTTGTTTATTAAACCTTTTTAACCTTAACCAACAACATCATAGGTCTACGCATTTCATTACACATTCCCGGCATACCCATCATATCTGCCGGAGGCATTGCTTCCTCAATAGCCTCAATTTGAAAACCACATTTTATAAGTGGATTCAATATCTGCGTTAATGTGTGGTGCTGTTTAATTACTCGTTGACCAAGAAAATTGGTTTCTCTTTCGCCTGTGTAATAGTAATTGTCGATTGGCCAATATTTAGGTTTCCCATTTTCATCATAAATCCAATCCTCATTAACACCTGCGGTGAAAGTCGGATGTTCAATATTGAATAGGAAATACCCACCTACTTTTAATGTGCAATACACCTTTTGATAAACATTAGCTAAATTTTCGATATAGTGCAGTACCAGGTTAGAAACAACTAGGTCATAAGTATTTTCAGGATAAATGTATTCTTCAACACCGCAAACTTTATACTTGATTTTGTCATCAGAGTTATCAGCTACTGCTTTTGCAATCATTTTTTGACTACTATCAATACCAAGAATTTCAGTAGCTCCCATTTGTGCGGCATATTTGCAATGCCAACCGTAACCACATCCTAAATCCAAAACTTTTTTTCCCTGTAATTTAGGGAATAACGGTTGCAACTGATGCCACTCTCCAGCAGCTTTCAGACCATCTTTGCTTCTTCCCATTTCCGCATATGCGGCAAAAAATTCACTATTATCGTAAATATTTCTCATTGATAATTACCTCCACAACTTACGAGTTGTTAAACTCTTTCTAATCTCCATCTTCCTGCCCTTCGGCAAGAAGCATCCTTCGCCCTAAGAGCTCGGTCAATTCCCATTTCACTTTTTCTTTTCCTTCTCAGTAAACCATAATTATTTTGTTAATTAATCTGATAGCAATTAAATATTAAATCCATAATTCCATTTCTCCGGAATCGCAAAAACCAAACTTTTCATACAAATGCTTTCCTGCTGCCGAAGGTTTAAGTTTTATATTATGAACACCTTTGATTTTTAACCATTGTAGTAGTTCTTCTATTATTTTTGAAGAATAACCGTTTCTTCTTTTTTCAGGAATGCAATATACATCAATTATATATCCGTACATTGGGGTTTTGAAGAAGCAAAACGGAACATCTTCCTTAATCACTGCACCACCACACGCAATAACACTATCATTTTCATACAACAGATAATGACAGGCTTTTTCTTCTTGGTATAATTCCTTATATTTTTCATATATCTGTTCTTCTGCATTATCCTGCAGCAGAGCTATTGAACCTACTTCTTTAAACATATCCATTTTTAACTTAACAACAGTATTCAAATCTTTGATTTCCGCTTTTTTTATTTTCATTGTGATATTCTCCGTTCAAACAAGCAACTAATTTACCTTCTTTGCATATTCTCACCAAATTTGAAGTTGTTATTTTAATTTTACATTATTTGTGTACCTTTTTCTTGTTATTGCTTACTTGTATTAAACATTTAATCAGTGGAAATATCATAAAAATAATATAGATACCACCCATTATTTTTGCACCCATATCTCCAAATAATCCTTCAAAATCTCTATTAAAATAGTGGGTAAATGCCATAATTAAAATAACAACTGTTCCAACACAGCCTACTACATCTTTTGGTTTCAGATTGAATGCAGCCCTCTTTAAGGTTATTCTATCATTTGCACAATCATATATAAAATCTATAATTAAATGAAGAATCATGTTAAAGAAAGCTACAATATATGTATCTGCAAAAATTCCTATAATTAGGTTCATATAATCTTCTTTATAGATTTCGAAGTTCTTAAATTGCAAGTAAATAGATATTGGTATAACTATAATATAAAATAAACTAGCTACTAAAAACTGCATTACAATAAAATCCCAGCCATCAATTTGAGGAAAAAAGTTGGCTCCATTCTCTACTTGTATATTTTTATGTTTTTTTGAATACCTCTTTGCTCTTTTATTGCTTTTCAAATAATCGCTTTGATTTACATAAGCATATACAGATAATAAAATAGCTAAAGTAAACCATATTAATACAAGAATAGCTCCATTTTTACTTGAAAAAATGGGTTTTGATGAAGATAAAATAATAAAAATATAAGAAAGAAACAGATTCTTCCATTCACATTTGATATAGTTTTTTTTTAATTCATTTTTTTGGTTTTTACTAAGTCCTGCGAATTCATATATCTTCTTCATAATTTTCCCTGCCCTTACAAATACCGAGTTGTCTTATTACATTTCCCATTATATTTGATTTTTCAATTCGTCGAGAATGAGTTTTTGTGAAATAGATGAAATCATTTCTACCACTTCCATAACAAAGTTTCTCATAAATTCTCTATAAGAAATCATAATTTCTCCCTTATATAATACTATGAATAACTTCTCTTTATCGCTACCTTCTTTATACTCATCATACTCAAGTTTAATATTAGTTTGATGTACGATTTGATCTCTTAACGCTCTTCCTTTCTCGCTACCACAGAGTAAACGAAAAGCATGTGTATCAAATTTATCTATTTCACATATATATGATTTTAAATAAACAAATTTACCATTTTCATTATTTAATATTTTCTTTGTAAATTTATTGAAACTATCATTCCTTTCACTAAAAACTATATAATGAAAAATAGCAGCTACTACATCTAATGCATTTCTTGCAAAAAGAATTGTACTTTCAGTATGATAAAGCAATGTTGTTTCGTCATCTCCAAAAAGGCAAGGCATTTCCATGTTCTGTGAGGTTTCAAATTCATTTAAATTTTTAATAGCACATTTTTCTGCAAACAACATCATTTTAATTTTCTGATGACATGTTACTGCTTTCTCTTTTAAATTAATTTTAGTTTCTGTGTCTATACTGGCATTATGTTCAATAAGGTTAAATAAATCATAACCTATTTGTATTTTAGGTATGATATCACCATAGTCCGATGCCAACTTCAAATCAAGTGCTACAAGTTCATCTCTGTCTAACCACATTAAATATATCTCCTTAGCATTAAAAATTTGAATTTAACTATCCAATTCAATGGTATATATTTCCTCGACAGGAAATGATATTTTCACTAATCCTACAGAAACAAATTTTCCGCTTATTTTTCTAAACTCGTGTAAAATCAAATCACTGGCTTTATAAAAAACCTCTTCATCATCTTCTTTTGTAAGAGCTAATGTACAATGGGTACCCAACTATTTGGACAGTACCATTCCCATCTAGTTGTATCAAAACCTTGTAAGCATTTATGTAATTCTCTCTGAAATTGATACATACTATCATTCATTACAGGTGATGCAAAAATTGTCCTTGTGTCATTAAACATTCCAATGGAGCCAATGTATGCAGGCATAGGCTTATGTGTTTGTGCAAAATTCTTTAATTGCTGAATACATTTCACTTCATTAACATCATTGAAACAAGCCAATGTAAGATGTGGTCTAGTTTTCCATTCTAAGAACTTAGTACTCAATTTTTCATCAGCTACTCGTTTTGCCAGATTAAAAAGTTTTTGTTCCATTTCTTTATCGTAATACAATTCTATTGCGTATTGCATATACTTACCTCCGCAAATTGGAAGTTGACACTCCGTAATCAGTTTTTTGTCGGTGCAATGATTACCTTACAATTTGAACAATAATGTGCTTCTGCTTTATACCCATTCGCTTTTAACGGTTTGAACTGATTGATTAGGGGAACTCCCTGTTCTGCAATGGAAAAAGAGAGAAACGATGCCCTTTCTCCGTTCGGAATCCATTGCACAGGCTGTCCACCGTTAGGGATATAGCCCAACTGCATTTCTTTTTGGCAATATGGACATTTCATAGTATATTCTCCTCTCCAACTTCAAATTTACCTTCTAAAATAATGTATCTAAATGTATTTCATTCCAAACATCAATTAACCTATGTCCTTTTATTTCGGCAGATTGAAGTAATTCCTCCATTGAATCAAATGAGCTTTCCTGCCTGTTTATCCATATTGATACTTTGTTTTTTGATTTATCGGTAGAAATAAAAATTGATTCATTTTGATAATCCGCTTCCAATTCACGCCCTTGTGAAATCAACCATATAAGTGCTGATACCGACTTCTTATGAAACAACTCATCAGCTATCATGTCATGCAATTCCATGTTCATAACCTCCACATACTGCATTTATTTCTGTCCCGAAAACGCAAACATACCTAATGCAAAAAATGGCAATGATACCAGCACATAATAATTTACCTATTTAGTCAACAAATACATCCTATTAATCTGTCCGTATTCTTCATAATATATTTCTACATAGTCACTTATCGAATATCTTGCCCCAAGGATATCTTCCCATTCTTCATTAGTATTGTTCCAAAGAATCATTCCGTCATCTAAGAGATTACCACTAATCTTTTTAATCCCATATTTCTCAATCTGTTCATCAGAAATGAATGGATTTAACTTTACGAGAAGTTTTCCGTTCTTTTTCAGGATACGCTTGATTTCTTCTAAAACACTGATTGCATCGTCCGGATACAGGTTATCTGTCAACCATGCTAATCCTTTATCAAACTCCACATTTCCGGATTCTTTTTTCTTAGGAAGTACAGATTCTTGTTTTGAAAAAATGTCGTCCCACAATTCAATGCATTTGTCATATTTATTCATTGATTTCTCCTACATATGCCTAAAAGCATGCATCCATTATTTCTTTTGCACGATGCAAAATAGGCAATTCTCTGTTTGCAATGAGTTTTCCTAATCTTGTATTCGCTCTATCTTCATACTCCCTGACCGCTTCCTCATATGACAATTTCAATGTTGATAGATGAAATCTTTCTATCTCATCCTGCGTTAAATTCTTTTCTCCAAACGATTCTATTTTACATAAAAAATAATTATTAATATTATGTCTGTGAATCAGATTATAATAATCACTTACAACCCCAATTTTGCAAACCACCTCTACCTGTACGCCTAACTCTTCTTTGAGTTCCCTCCGAATGGCAGTTATCAAATCTTCACCATCCTCGACACCACCGCCGGCAGTTTCGATTAATGTTGCTTTTCCGAAATCATCATCCCGTTCTGCTCTTACAAAGTAGAATTGTCCACTTTCATCATAAACGATTGCTCTGGCAATATTTCTATCATGATCAACATGCTTAAATTGCCATTGGGTATCCTGCAAATTTATATTTAATTCTGTATTCATCATGCATTTCCCCATATCATTGTCTTATATTTTCTGTCCATTCATATCCAATATAACACTTATGGGCAGAGAAAATCCTTCTAAAATTCTATTTTTGTGAATTTTCTCTGCCCATGTGTTCATACACTGCCTGCCTTGGACTGATTTTTCGCAGTATTATAATGTTTTTCTCTGCCTAACAGACACTATAATGTCATCCATGGACTGATATGCCTCATAACATCAATCATTTTTTCTGCCCAAGAAGTTAATTTCACAGCCTTTAGGCAGATACTTGCTATATATCTGCAGATAAATACCATGTGTGCCATCAGAGGCAACAGCCTACTCCACCAGCACCGGATTCTCGCACACAACCCAAGGAAGTCCATACTTGTTAAGGGCATCCATGAATGGGTCCGGGTCGAACTCCTCGACAGTGAACACACCCGGCTTATTCCATATGCCCTTTACAACCATCATCGCACCAATCATAGCCGGAACGCCTGTTGTGTAGGAGATAGCCTGTGAACCGACCTCGCGGTAGCACTCCTGATGGTCGCATACATTGTAGATGTAGAGTGTTTTTTCCTTGCCGTCCTTGATTCCCGTATAGATGCAGCCGATATTGGTCTTGCCGACAGTTCTAGGTCCGAGGGAAGCAGGGTCAGGTAAAAGTGCCTTCAAAAACTGGATAGGCACAATTTCCTTGCCATCGAAGTTAATCGGTGTTGTTGATAACATTCCGACATTCTCAAGGCACTTCATATGTGTGAGATAGCTCTGTCCGAAGGTCATGAAGAAACGGATTCTCTTTACACCCGGAATGTTAGCGGCAAGTGACTCAATCTCCTCATGGTGAAGGAGGTACATGTCCTTCATTCCTACCTCAGGGAAATCGTACTCTCTCTTAATCTCCATAGGCTTAGTCTCAATCCACTTTCCGTTCTCCCAGTATGAGCCCGGTGCGGATACCTCGCGAAGATTAATCTCAGGATTGAAGTTGGTTGCGAACGGATAACCATGGTCGCCGCCGTTGCAGTCCAATATATCTATTGTGTGAATTTCGTCAAAATAATGCTTGAGGGCATAAGCTGTGAACACGCTCGTAACTCCCGGATCAAAGCCGCTTCCCAAAAGACCTGTGATTCCTGCCTCCTTGAAACGCTCTCTGTACGCCCACTGCCAGGAATAGTCAAAATATGCTGTAAAACCAAGCCTCTTGCAGCGCTCCTCGTACACCTTTCTCCACTCCGGGTCATCCGTGTTCTCACACTCATAATTTGCTGTATCAATGTAGGAGACCTTGGTTGCAAGGCAGGCATCCATAATTGTCAAATCCTGATACGGAAGTGCTACATTGAGTACTGCATCCGGCTTGTAGCTGTTGATAAGAGCAATTATCTCATCAACATGATCCGCGTCAAGCTGTGCCGTTGTTATCTTTGTGCTCGTCTTTGTCTCTAACTCCTTCTTTAATGCATCACACTTACTTTTGGTTCTGCTCGCTATACACAGCTCCGTGAACACCTCACTAAGCTGACAGCACTTATGAATTGCCACTGAAGCAACTCCACCACATCCGATTACCAATAAACGACTCATCTTTTTTCCTCCTCTTCTAACAATTCCTCAACATATTTTGGAAGCATAAACGCTCCAGTGTGCAGATTACAGGTATAGTATTCCGTAGGTATCTGCAGCTTTTTCCACTCCTCCGGCTTAAAATCAGCCAGTGGGTGATATTTTTTCGACGCAAAGCCAAAAAGCCAGTAGCCCGAAGGGCTGGTCGGTATATGCGCCTGATATACCCTGCTTATCGGGAAGGTGTTGAACACCTTCTTGTGCATCCGCCTGCATGCCTGCTCGTCCTCATCATAGAAAGGGCTTCCATGCTGATAGACAAGTATTCCGTCATCCTTGAGTGCCTTGTAGCAGTTGCCGTAAAACTCCCTTGTAAAGAAGCCCTCCGACGCACCGAACGGGTCTGTGGCATCATTTATAATAAGGTCATACACATCCGACTGGGAGCGTAAAAAACGCAGCGCATCGGTGTTGTAGACGTGCACTCTCTCATCCTCCAAGCCCTTTGCCGTTTCCGGAAAGAACTCTTTACATGCCTCAATAAACATGGCGTCCTGCTCAACGATATCTATGCACTTTACCGTATCGTAATTGATAAGTTCTTTGGCGACACCTCCGTCACCTCCGCCGATAATAAGCACCTTCTCGACATGCGGGTGCACCGACATCGGCACATGCACCACCATCTCATTGTAGATAAAACAATCCTGCTCGGAAAAAATAACACTTCCGTCAAGTGTAAGAAACTTCCCGAACTCAGGCGAAGAAAAGACATCTATTCTCTGATATTCGCTCTCAGCCGAATAGAGCTGTCTCTCCACGCGGATATCAAAACGCACATGCGGCGAATGATTTTCCGAAAACCAAATTTCCATAACACATACATTCTCCTTCTATTTTTTAAAACTTCAGCACATTAAGATACTTAACCTCCGGGTCCTCCATACCCTGCATGGAGCAGCCCTTCTCTATTGAATAGAGTATATAATCAATAATGTCCTCCGTTATCTCCTCACCCGGCGCAACGATAGGTATTCCCGGCGGATATGCCATCACAAATTCTCCCGATATCCGTCCTGCCGCCTCCCTTATCGGAACCTTTTCCTTATTCGCATAGAAAGCCTCCTGCGGCGAAGCAAGCACCCTTGGAAGAAGCATCTCCCTGTCGACCTCAAAGCGCTTCTCCTCCTTTTTGTAGAGGCGGCTTATATCGGCAAGTGCCCCCATGAGACGCTCGATATCCTGTATTCTGTCACCTATTGAGATGTACGCCAGTATATTTCCTATATCTCCGAATTCAATCTGTATGTCGTACTCATCGCGGAGAATGTCATACACCTCGATTCCGTCAAGCCCTATATCTCTTGTGAACACGCACAGCTTCGTCACATCAAAATCATACACTGAACTTCCGTTTATCAGCTCCTTTCCGTAGGCGTAATATCCGCCTATGGAGTTGATTTCCTCCCTCGCATACTCCGCCCACTCCATGACCTTCTGGAATGACTGCCTTCCGCGGAGTGCAAGATTTCTCCTCGATATGTCAAGGCTTGCCATCAGAAGATACGATGCGCTCGTGGTCTGCGTGAGATTTATAATCGTTCTCACATAGTCTGCATTCATTCCGTTGTTGGTGAGAAGAATTGAACTCTGTGTGAGCGAACCGCCCGACTTGTGCATGGACACCGCCGCCATATCAGCCCCCGCCGCAATGCCCGATATCGGAAGATTATTTCCAAAGTACAGATGTGTTCCGTGAGCCTCGTCCGCAAGCACCTTGAGCCCATAGGAATGTGCCAGCTCACAGATTCCCTTGATATCTGAACAGATTCCATAGTAGGTCGGATTGTTCACCAGAACGGCAACTGCCCGCGGGTGTGCAAGTATCGCCTCCTCAACCTGCTCCTTGGTTATACCGAGCATTATACCTATTCTGGTATTTACCTCTGCATTTATATACACCGGAATTGCGCCGCAGAGTATCATCACATTGATTACACTCTTATGGACGTTTCGCGGCACGATAATCTCATCGCCCGCCTTGCACACGGACAGCACCATGTTCTGAACTGCCGATGTAGTCCCTCCGACCATGAAAAACGCGTGCTCAGCGCCAAACGCATCGGCGGCAAGCTCCTCAGCCTCCTTAATCACCGACACCGGATGACACAGATTGTCAAGCGGCTTCATGGAGTTGACATCTATCCCGACGCACCTCTCCCCAAGCAGGTCAACCAGCTCCGGATTACCTCTTCCTCTCTTATGCCCCGGAACATCGAACGGAACAATTCTTGCTTTTCTAAACCTCTCAAGCGCCTCATAAAGCGGCGCAGAGGCTTGTCTCTTTAAATCCATGGCAACCTCCGCACATACATGTTTTAATTGATTCTATCGTGTCCGCCTGTATTTCCGATATTCTGTATGTAAGGGCTGTGTAAAAAACTTTTTCTATTTACACTGCTGCCTGCACATAAGAATAAATCCTTCCCCAAAGGCAAAAAAACAGGCGTGAATATTCACGCCTGTGCAAAAATCAACTATACCTATATGATACAAACTATCTCAGAGTTTATCCTGGCAGAGTACCGTTACCGCTCTTATTGACTGTTTCACAAGATGATGTGCATACGCATGATATTCAGTAAATCAACTTATAAAATTCGGGCTTCTAACCCAATCAATAATGTGTGCCCTAGTCACACTTCGGCAACCGACCCGCCTGTCCGCATGGCTTAACCTGACCGGATATCCGTGTCTCTCATCACTCAAAAATATGAGCCACATCCGGTATTCATACGCTGAATACATGTCCTAAATCCGTCCGGTGGTCTGCATCTGTTATTTATCCAAACACTATCTGAACTATAATATATCATGGAAAAAATGTCAATAAATTTTTCACTCTATCTTATAAAGTAACAATAATACCTTCAAATCCGGTATAACAAACAATCCTCCATGAGAAATTAATATATTTTTAAATTTTCCTCTATAAAGGATTATAACACTGCTGTTCAACTTTTTCTACCGGCTAATAAATTCGATAGTTTCTATGATACATTACGCATTTTTATGACGATTTCGCCGAACCACGGCACTCTTGAATACCTCCATAAGTGCAGGTGACAGCTCCGGACAATCTTCATCAAATTCGATAGGATATTTCTTCGCTTCCTCTACTTCCTTTAACTGTTCCAAGGTGGGTTCCTGACCCTTAGTAACTGCTAATCTCTTTATCATAATAAAGCCTCCTCTCTGCCTCAGTCGCCAGTCTCGCCGATATTATGCGAATGTTCTCGCCTCTCTCCGTAAATACAACAAACAATATATCTCCAACTCTCCCTATTGCAATATATCTATCCTCATCACTGCTATGTTCAAAATCATATACCACAATATAGTCAAGGTCATCAAACACATGTAACGCAGTTTCAAAAGAAATTTTATGCTTTTGTTTATTTATCGCATTTTTATCTTCGTCCCATTCAAATATCATATCTGTTCCTTTCTATTATTATAACACAACCCCATAAATTTTAAATACAATTTTGTAATGTGGTATATTGCGGAGATTTTCCGACAACCGAAATATTGAGAATAAAAATCCTTGTGTTCATCACACTCTTAGAAGCATTGAATTTCCAGACAATGTGAACTACATTTAAAATTATAAATCAGATAACAAAAGAAGTAAATTAAATATATTTTAAGATAACCCAAACCATAGCATAAACTATGTCTAATTGAAGATATTAAAAAAAGTCTTACAGACAACCTCGTACTGATGCACCCCAAAAGTTCAGACTTTTGAGAGGCTCATCGCTTTTCCATGCTGCCCGTAAGACTTTTTTAATCTCAGCTATAAAAATTCACTTATTAAATTACTTTGCCGCCACTTATATAACAGGCTACACCAGTGCCGCCAGCTTCGCGCCTGCTGCCCTGCACTCCGCGAGCACATCATCATCCGGTGCGTTGTCTGCGATTATTCCCTCACCGGATAAAACAGCCGCTCCATCGGCAACGACTCTTGACTCCCATTCGCGCATCCACTCGCCGCCTCCCCAGCCGTAGGAACCGAAAAGTGCAATCGTCTTACCTGCAATCCGACTGTCAAGCTCTGCCATGAAAGGCTCCATCTCGCCCTCCTCAAGCTCCTCTGCTCCCATCGCAGGACAGCCGAGTGCAAAAGCCTTAGCCTCCGAAAGAGCCGCAGCCTCTGCCTTGTCAACTGTCAGAAGCTCAACCTCTGCGCCCGCGTCCTTCGCTCCCTCTGCCATCGCGTCTGCCATGGCCTCCGTGTTGCCTGTTCCGCTCCAATATACAATACTAACCTTTCCCATTCATCTTGTCCTCTCTTTCTTTTCATAATTTTAGGCGTTTGCGAAACGCAATTTTGACGATAAACAGTTGTGCAAATTTAACAAA
>ERZ772818.3195-NODE-3195-length-11435-cov-6.432513_pt1 | contig 11435 bp, 9 predicted proteins | sample MGYA00580837_ERZ772818 | MGnify/ENA primary metagenome ERZ772818 (study PRJEB29015, sample SAMEA2737671) | human gut metagenome | biome: human gut; feature: human-associated habitat; material: faeces | place: China | collected 2012 ...
GTAAAAGATAAAGTTGCTTCTTGGAATAATAAGATTTATTCAGGTATAAGTATTTATGGTGTAGATTTATCAGGACAAACAGCTGAAGAAGCTAAAACTACTTTAGAATCACAATTAATAACTAAAATTAATAATAAAATAATAAATGTTAATGTAGGAGAACAGAATTTCCAATTAAGCTATAATGACATAAATTCATTGATAGATGTTGATGCAACTGTTGAGGAAGCATTAGCTTATGGAAAAGATGCTAGTTTATTTGAAAAAAATTCAATGATTAAAAAAGGTGTAAATCATGAAATGGAGACAGTATTGGTTTATGATGAAAATAAAATTATTGAATTTGCTAACCATATAAATGATGCAGTAAAGGTTGAACCAATAGATGCTGCTATAAGTATTAGTGCAGGTGCTATTTCAATTACAAATGAAACTATAGGTAAGAAGATAAATGTGGAAGCACTAGTGGACAAAATAAAAGAAAGCATTTCTCCAGAGGGCTCTGAAGAAGTTATAGTTGTTGAACTTGAGGATAGTGTACCAAGAGTTACAGCAGCAGAATTACAAAAAATTGATGGAATATTATCAAGTTTTTCTGGTAGTTATGTAAATAGTGCAGCTGGTAGAGTTACTAATATGAAAATAGCTACAAATTCAGTTAATGGAACACTTTTAATGCCAGGTGATGAATTTAGCTACAATAAGGCTATAGGAGAAACTACAGCAGAGAATGGATATCAACAAGCTGGTGCTTATGTTTCAGGTGAAGTAGTACAAGAATATGGTGGAGGAGTATGTCATATTTCTACTACATTATATAGAGCTGTTATGAGAGCTAATTTAAAATCTTCACTAAGATATAACCATTCAATGATGGTAAGTTATGCTGAGCCAAGCTTAGATGCCACTGTTTATGAAGGAGACATAGATTATAGATTTGTCAATACATATGATTTCCCTATATATATTGAAGGGTATATGACTTCAAATAGTATAGTATTTAATATTTACGGAAATAAAGAAGGTTTTGGAACTAATACTTATGATTTAGTAAATGAAGTTATAGAAAAGATAGATTATACTACAGAATATGTTAATGATGCTACACTTGCAGAAGGAAGTAAAGTTACAACTGTAAATGGTATGCCTGGGTATAGATCACAAGCATATTTAGTTACTTATTCAAATGGTGTTGAAGTATCAAGAGAATTTATTTCATCAGATTATTATGCACCAATGAATACTGTAGTAAAAGTGGGAACTAAAAAAGCAAATACTACAACAACAGAATCAAATAATAATTCAGCATCAACTGAATCTATAAATAATAACACTAATAATAGCCAAGCTAATGGTGGAAATGAATCTAGTGAAAATAGTGGGAATAACCAAACAAACACTACAGAAAATCAAAATAATTAATTAAGTTTTATTCAAAAGAAGTATAATATTAAATTGTTATGCTTCTTTTTCTTTAGTATTAATATAATAAGGGCTTAAAATATATATGGAATAAATTTAATTAAAATTAACATTCTGTAAAATGCTTTGACTAATAAATAATCATATAGTATTATAAAATTTATAGATAGATACATACATATATTAAAGTAAGAGACTTTCATTTTACTTTTTGGAGGGTGAATTCATTGAATTTAAATATAGTTTTATATAAACCAGAAATACCACAAAATACCGGAAATATCGCTAGAACTTGTGTCTTAACAGATTCTGTTTTGCATTTAATAAAGCCTTTAGGATTTAGTATAGATGATAAGGCTGTTAAAAGGTCTGGATTAGATTACTGGAAAGACTTAAAGCTTGAAGTACACGAATCTTATGAAGATTTTATGGCTAAGTATGGAGATCAAAGAATATTCCTAGCTACAACTCATGGAGGAAAATTCTATAGCGAAGAAAGCTATGAGCCAGGAGATTTTATTATGTTTGGAAGAGAATCAAGTGGAGTTCCAGAAGAAGTACATAACGCTCACAAAGGTATAAGAATACCTATGATAAAGACAAGTACAAGAAGTTTAAATTTATCAAATACAGTGTGTGCAATAGCTTATGAAGCGTTAAGACAAATGGATTTTCCAAATATGAAATAAGAAATGGGGGTACTTTTCATGGAAAAAATAAAAATTATAACAGATAGTACTTTAGATTTACCGGCAGAGCTTATAAGAGAAAAAAACATTGAAGTATTACCGTTGTTAATAAACTTTGGAGAAGAAAGTTATTTAGATGGTGTAGAGATTACTACGAAAGAAATGATTGATAAAATTAATGCTACAGGTGTTTTGCCTACAACAGCTCAAGTAACTCCTAATAGATTTGAAGAAACTTTTAAAAAGTATTTAGATGAGGGATATAAAATTGTAGCATTAACATTATCTTCAGATATGAGTGGAACATATCAATCAGCATGTATAGCAAAAGATATGTTAGAAAGTGATGATATTGTTGTAATTGATTCAAGAAATGTTACATCTGGATTAGGACTATTAGTACTAAAAGCTTGCCAGTTTAGAGATAAGGGATTAGGAATAAAAGAAATTGAAGAAGAAATTCTTAAGGCAATACCTAAGGTTAAAAGCTCATTAAATTTTGAGTCATTAGAAAATCTTGTTAGAGGTGGAAGATTATCAAAAACTGCAGGAACAATTGGTAGTGTGTTAGGATTAAGGCTAATCTTAGAAGTAAAAGATGGTAAAATGTCTGTTAAAGATAAGGTTAGAGGAAGCAAAAAAGCTTTAAAGAAATTAATATCAGATTTTGAAAGCGTTGATGTTGATTTTGATTCACCAATAGTATTATTAGAACTTTTAAATGAAGATGTATATGAAGGATTAAAGATATACTTCCAAGAAAAAAATATAAATTATATAGATGCTAAAGTAGGGTGTACAGTTGGTATTCACTCAGGAATTAAACCTTGTGGAATATTCTTCTTTGAAAAATAAAAAAAAGCCAGAAGGCTTTTTTTTTATATTTTTTCTAAAAACGTATTCTAAAATTGTTTGGAGGGAAATATGAATTTTGATTTAGATGTAAGTTATAAACAACAGCAAAAGTTAGTTATGACACAGCAGATGAAAATATCAATAAATATATTGCAAGGATTTGATCCAGTAGGAATTGCAGCAAAAGATATAAAGCAGTGTTTAAAACTTCAAGTGAAGGACCTTCAATTTATAAATGAAAAGGAAAGAAAACATATTTATAAGATCATTGATAATTACATTTTAGATGTGGCAGAAGGAAAATTAGAGGAGTTATCTAGCAAGATGAAGATAGAAGAAGATGAGGTTAAGAGGTATATTGATATTATAAAAAAATTAGAACCTAAGCCTTCAAGAGGTTTTTATATAGGTGATGAAATAAAGTATATAATTCCAGATGCTGAAATTAAAAAGGAAAATGGTCAGTATATAGTACTTATGAATGATGAAATATTACCAAAGATAAGTATAAATAAAGAGTTGATAGAAAGTATTGTATTAAAAGATAAAGAATCCGCAAGTTATATTCAAAAAAATATAATTAAAGCTGAAGTGTTAATAAAAAGTATTGAAGAAAGAAAGAAAACACTTTTGAGGATATTGGAAAAGATATTAATAAAACAAGAAAGTTTTTTTGAAAATGGAGAAAGTTATTTAAAACCTATGACTATAAAAGAAATATCTGAAGAAGTGCATCTTAGCGAATCTACTGTAAGCAGGGCAATAAAAGATAAGTATATAAAGACAAATTACGGAACTTTTAGAATTAAAGATTTATTTAAAATCGTGAAATATATCCATCAATCTGAAGAAAGAGCTGTTGGAGAGACATATGTTAAAAGGCTTATAAAGGAAATTATTGAAAAGGAAGACAAGACAAGCCCTGTATCAGATCAGGAGATAAGTGATAGATTACTAAAAAATACATTGCATATATCTAGAAGAACCGTGGCAAAATATAGAGAACAGATGGGGATTAGCTCTTCCAATAAAAGGAAGAAAAAATTACAAAATAAAAAAAATATATAAAATTTTACTATAAAGGGTTTAAAAATTCTAAAATCTGTTTTATAATAATACGTGCGGGACACAAAAAGTTACAAGTGGGACGCTTTTAGACCAAAAGGAGGGTTAGAAGTGCAGGAAATATTAGCGGTACAGAAGAAGATAGTTCCTGAATTGGTTGATGTCTTAGAAAAAAGATATAATATTCTAAGGACTATATATTTCAACCAGCCAATTGGTAGAAGGGTTTTAGCATCAGAACTTTCACTAGGTGAAAGAATTGTGCGTACTGAGATTAACTTTTTAAAGGAGCAGAACTTAATTGAGATAAATACTCCTGGAATGTCTGTTACTGAAGAAGGAATAAGAGTAGTAGAACAATTAAAAGATTTTATGCACGAGATTAAAGGATTAAATGATGTTGAAAAATTCATTAAGAAATCTTTAGGTGTAAAAGATGTAATAATTGTTCCAGGAGATGTGGAAAGTAATCCGTATGTATTAAAAGAATTAGGAAAAGCAGCTTCTAATTATGTAAAAGATATTATCAAGGATAATAGTATAATAGCTATTACAGGTGGAAGTACAGTTAAAGAATTAGTTGAAGCTTTCCCTAAAATTAATAATGTGTCCAATGTTCTTGTTTTACCTGCAAGAGGAGGAATGGGGAGAAAAGTTGAGAGTCAAGCTAATACTTTGGCAGCTGCATTAGCTAAGAAAGTTAATGGAAATTATAAACTACTTCATATTCCGGAAAATGTCAGTTTAGAAGTTTTAGATGGGCTTTTAAAAGAGAAGCAAATCAAAGAGGTTATAGACTCTATTCGTAAGGCTGATATACTTATATATGGTATAGGAAATGCTATTCATATGGCAGGCAAAAGAGGAGCATCTGAAGAATTTATTGCAGAGCTTAATAGAAATGGTGCTGTAGGTGAAGCGTATGGGTGTTATTTTGATAAAAATTCAAAAGTTGTATCTGAAAATACCACTATTGGTATAAAAATAAATGATGCAAAAAAAATTAATACGCATATTGCTGTAGCAGCTGGAAAAAATAAAGTAGAAGCTATAATAGCAGCTGAAATGAATGACAGTAATGCTGTGATTGTAACTGATGAAGCAGCAGCTACTAAGATAGTGGAACTGATGAAAGCTCAAAATTAAAGTTGTTTTAAAATTTTTATTTTAAATATATTATATTTATTATTTAGGAGGTAATTGTAATGGTAAGAGTTGCAATTAATGGTTTTGGACGTATAGGACGTCTTGCATTTAGACAAATGTTTGGAGCAGAAGGGTATGAAATAGTTGCTATCAACGATTTAACAAGCCCATCAATGTTAGCTCATTTATTAAAATACGATTCAGCACAAGGAAGATACGCTTTATGTGACAAAGTTGTTGCTGGAGAGAATTCTATCACTGTTGATGGAAAAGAAATCAGAATTTACGCTGAAGCTGACGCTTCTAAATTACCATGGGGAGAAATTGGTGTTGACGTAGTATTAGAATGTACTGGATTCTACGTATCAAAAGCTAAATCTCAAGCTCACATTGATGCAGGTGCTAAGAAAGTTGTTATATCAGCTCCAGCTGGAAACGACCTTCCAACAGTTGTATTCAACGTAAACCAAGACATATTAACAGCTGAAGATAACATAATATCTGCTGCATCTTGTACTACAAACTGTTTAGCTCCAATGGCTAAAGCTTTAAATGACTTTGCACCAATCCAATCTGGTATAATGTCAACAATCCACGCTTACACTGGAGATCAAATGGTATTAGATGGACCACACAGAAAAGGTGACTTCAGAAGAGCTAGAGCTGCTGCAGCTAACATCGTTCCTAACTCAACAGGAGCTGCTAAAGCTATAGGATTAGTTATCCCAGAATTAAACGGAAAATTAATCGGTTCTGCACAAAGAGTACCAGTTCCAACTGGATCAACTACAATCTTAACTGCAGTAGTTAAAGGTGAAAACGTAACTAAAGAAGCTATAAACGCTGCTATGAAAGCTGCTTCTAACGAATCATTCGGTTACACAGAAGAAGAATTAGTTTCTTCAGACATCGTAGGAATCACTTACGGTTCATTATTCGATGCAACTCAAACTATGGTATCTGAAATCGGAGAAGGATTATACCAAGTTCAAGTTGTTTCATGGTATGACAACGAAAACTCATACACTAGCCAAATGGTTAGAACTATTAAATACTTCGCTGAATTAGCTTAATTTTAATAGTAAATTAAATACGGATATAGATGCTTATAAAAGCACTCTTATAAGATCCTAAAACGGGTCCGGTCTCTAAGGCATACTTATAAGACCGGGCCTATTTTAAAATTATTGATGAAAATATGAATAAATTATGAGGTGAAAAGAATGAGCTTTAATAAAAAAACAATTGAAGATGTTCAAGTTAATGGTAAAAGAGTTTTAGTAAGATGTGATTTCAATGTACCACTAAAAGATGGTGTTATCACAGATGAAAATAGATTAGTAGGAGCTCTTCCAACAATCAAATACTTAGTAGAAAATGGAGCTAAAGTTATACTTTGCTCACACTTAGGAAAAGATGCTTCTAAGACATTAGCACCAGTTGCTGTAAGATTAAGCGAAATGTTAGGTAAAGAAGTAGTTTTCGCTAGAGACGAAGAAGTAGTTGGAGAAAACGCTAGAAAAGCTGTTGCTGATATGAAAGACGGAGACGTTGTATTATTAGAAAACACTAGATGTAGAAAAGAAGAAACTAAGAACGGTGAAGAATTATCTAAGGAATTAGCTAGTCTTTGCGATATCTACGTTAACGATGCATTCGGAACTGCACATAGAGCTCACTCTTCAACTGAAGGTGTAACAAAATTCGTTGATACAGCTGTATGTGGATACTTAATCCAAAAAGAATTAAAATTCTTAGGAGAAGCTGTAAACAATCCAGTTAGACCATTCGTAGCTATATTAGGTGGATCTAAAGTTTCTGATAAGATTGCTGTTATCAACAACCTTTTAGAAAAAGTTAACACAATAATCATCGGTGGAGGAATGGCTTACACATTCTTAAAAGCTCAAGGATATGAAATAGGAAATTCTTTATGTGAAGATGATAGATTAGACTACGCTAAAGAAATGATAGCTAAAGCTGAAGCTAACGGAGTTAGATTCTTATTACCAGTAGACCACAGAATAGCATCTGAATTCAAAGATGTTGAAGCTACTGTAACAGAAGATCAAAACATACCAGCTGGATTCATGGGATTAGATATCGGACCTAAGACAGAAGCTTTATATGCTGATGCAATCAAAGATGCTAAGACAGTAATCTGGAACGGACCAATGGGAGTATTCGAATTTGAAAACTTCAACAAAGGAACAATTGCAGTTGCTAAAGCTATGGCAGATGCAGATGCTACAACAGTTATCGGTGGAGGAGACTCAGCTGCTGCTGTTAACATCTTAGGATTTGGAGATAAGATGACTCACATCTCTACAGGTGGTGGAGCTTCACTTGAATTCTTAGAAGGTAAAACTTTACCAGGAATAGCTGCTTTAAACGATAAATAATCGTTTAAAATTATAAATTATAAATTATGAATGATGAATGATGAATTTAGGAATAAACTCCTTAAAGGAGTTTAGAAATAGAACTTTATTTCAAAAATTCTCTAAGAATTTTATCCTTAATTCATCATTCGTAATTCTTCATTCATAATTAAAATTTTAAAAAATTTTATGAGGTGAATATAATGAGAAAAGCAATAATCGCTGGAAACTGGAAAATGCACTATACTCCAGAAGAAGCTGTTAAATTAGTAAACGAATTAAAACCATTAGTAAAGGATGCTACTTGTGATGTAGTAGTTTGTCCTACTTTTGTATGCTTAGATGCAGTATTAAAAGCTGTTGAAGGGTCAAACATTAAAGTTGCTGCACAAAACATGCACTTTGAAGAAAAAGGAGCTTTCACAGGAGAAATCGCTCCAGGTATGTTAGAAGCTATGGGAGTTAGCTATGTTGTTTTAGGACACAGTGAAAGAAGAGAATACTTCAATGAAACTGATGAAGCTTTAAATAAAAAAGTTAAAGCTGCATTTGCTCACAACTTAACTCCAATCCTTTGCTGTGGAGAAACTTTAGAAGAAAGAGAAAACGGAACAACTAACGATGTTGTTGGAGCTCAAATAAAAGCTGATTTAGAAGGTTTAGCACCAGAATTAGCAGAAAAAGTTGTTATAGCTTACGAACCAATCTGGGCTATAGGAACAGGTAAAACTGCTACTGATGAACAAGCTAACGAAACAATTATGGCAATCAGAAACATCTTAGCTGAAATGTTTGGAAAAGAAGTTGCTGATAAGATAAGAATCCAATACGGCGGATCAGTTAAGCCAGGAACAATCAAAGCTCAAATGGCTATGTCTGACATAGACGGTGCTTTAGTTGGTGGAGCTAGCTTAGTTGCTACTGATTTTGCACAAATAGTTAACTACTAATTAGAAAAAAGGAGCCTTAGGGCTTCTTTTTTATGTTTTTAGAAGCATTTAAGGTATATGTAAGTTATAAGTGTATAAGAAAATTTTAATGAGGAAATATTAAAATTTTAGCTGATGAATAATATTTGTAGGCAAACCTTTACAAAAATAGCTATTTTATTGTTATACACGTATAATTATAGTATAATAAATGTGAATTAAATTAAAGATAATAAATATAAAGTAATTTATTGTTTTTAATCTATTTAAAGCATTAATTGATAAACTTTACAATAATTTGTGTTATTGTATAAAAAAATGATTTACGATATTTGGAGGGAATTATGGCTAAAAAACCAGTAATGTTAATGATATTAGACGGATTTGGAATAGCTCCAAAAGGCGATGGAAATGCTGTTGAAGCAGCAAAAAAAGAGAATTTTGACAAATTAGTTGCTAAATATCCACATAGTGAATTACAAGCAAGTGGAATGTCAGTGGGATTACCTGAAGGACAAATGGGGAACTCAGAAGTTGGACACTTAAATATAGGTGCAGGAAGAATTATATATCAAGAATTAACTAGAATAACTAAAGAAATTCAAGATGGTGGATTCTTTACAAATGAAGCTCTTTTAGCTGCAATGAATAATGCTAAGAAAAATAATGCAGCTTTACACTTAATGGGATTATTATCTGATGGTGGAGTTCATTCTCACATCGATCATTTAAAAGGTTTATTAAGATTAGCTAAAGAACAAGAAGTTCAAAATGTATATGTTCACTGCTTCATGGATGGTAGAGATGTTGCTCCAGGTTCAGGAATTGAATTTGTTAAAGATTTAGAAAGCTATATGGCTGAAATAGGTGTAGGACAAATAGCTACTTTATCAGGTAGATATTATGCTATGGATAGAGATAATAGATGGGAAAGAGTTGAACTTGCATATAATGCTATGGTTCTAGGAAAAGGTGAAAAAGCAGCTAGTGCTGTAGAAGCTTTAGAAGCATCTTACCATGACAATAAATCAGATGAATTCGTATTACCATGTGTTGTAAATGAAAATGGTAAAATTAAGAATGGAGATTCAGTAGTATTCTTCAACTTTAGACCAGATAGAGCTAGAGAAATAACTAGAGCTATCAACGATAAGGTATTTGATGGATTTAAGAGAGAAACATTAGATCTAGTATTTGTTACTATGACTCAATATGACAAGACATTAGAAGGTGTTGAAGTTGCTTACAGACCACAAGTAATTACAAACACTTTAGGTGAATATGTTGCAAGCAAGGGATTAAACCAATTAAGAATTGCTGAAACTGAAAAATATGCTCACGTAACATTCTTCTTCAACGGTGGTGTTGAAAAAGAAAATGAAGGTGAAGATAGAGCTTTAATTGCTTCTCCAAAGGTTGCTACTTATGATTTAAAACCTGAAATGAGTGCACCAGAAGTTACTGAAGAATTAATAGCAAGATTAGATTCAGGAAAATACGATATGGTTATCTTAAACTTTGCAAACCCAGATATGGTTGGACATACAGGAGTTTTAGAAGCTGCTAAGAAAGCTATTGAAGCAGTTGATACATGCTTAGGAAAAGTTGTAGATAAAGTATTAGAATTAGATGGTACTGTATTTATAACAGCTGACCACGGTAATGCTGAAGTTATGATTGATTACTCAAATGGTAAGCCATTCACAGCTCACACTACTGATCCAGTACCATTCGTATGGGTTTCAAACCATACTGAAGGTAAAACTTTAAAGAATGGTAAGTTAGCTGATATAGCTCCAACTATGTTAAATGTAATGGGATTAGAAGCTCCAGCTGAAATGACAGGAGAAAACTTAATAGTTTCTAAATAATAAAAAATACCCGAAAGGGTATTTTTTATTATAATAATGTTTGATAATCGAAATGTTTGACATTCTAAGATAGTACTAATATAATGACAATATATTAAATGTGAAAATATTTGGGAGGTTACAATGGCTATTAAGATAGTAACAGATTCATCTTGTGATTTAGGAATTAATTTTATTGAAGAAAATAATATAGAACTTATTCCATTATTATTAAATTTAGATGGTGAAACTTTAAAGGATGATTTAGGTAAGAGTTTAGGATATAGAGAGTTTTATGAAAAATTAAGGGCAGGAAGTATGCCTAGTACTTCACAAATAAATATTTATACTTTTGAGGAAAAGTTTAAAGAGCTATTAGATAAAGGATATGAAATATTATATATAGGACTATCTTCTGCTTTAAGCGGAACCTTTAATAGTGCCAATATGGCTAGGAATAATATCTTGGAGGAAAATCCAAATGCTAAAATAGCTGTAGTTGATAGTATATCAGTGAGCATGGGCCTTGGAATGCTGATAAAAAAAGCTTGCAAGATGATAGAAGAAGGTAAGATGCTAGAAGATATTGTACAGTGGATTGAAGAAAATAAAAATAAAGTAATCCATGCTATATTGGTGGATGATTTAAAACATTTAAAAAGAGGTGGAAGAGTATCAGCATCTACTGCAGCAGTAGGATCAATATTAAATATAAAACCTTTACTTAAATTAAATAACAGTGGAGCAGTTGAAGTTTCAGAAAAAATCAAAGGGAAAAAGAAAGGGTTAAAGCATTTAGCTTCTATTGTAAAAGAAAACGCAATAAATATTGAAAATGAAATACTATATATAATGCATGGTGATGTGTTAGAAGAAGCTCAATATTTAAAGGGAATAATTTTACAGGAATTAAACTTTAAGGATGTTAAAGTAGAATATATAGGAACAGTCATAGGAACTCATGGAGGACCTGGAACTATTGCAACTGTATTTTGGGGAAATGAAAGATAAAGTTTAAATGAATTTTATATGAAGATAAAAACTATTAAAAATATTAATTTGGAAAATAGAGAAAATTATTTCTTTGTTTTTCTAAAT
>ERZ772818.3205-NODE-3205-length-11412-cov-9.440433_pt1 | contig 11412 bp, 9 predicted proteins | sample MGYA00580837_ERZ772818 | MGnify/ENA primary metagenome ERZ772818 (study PRJEB29015, sample SAMEA2737671) | human gut metagenome | biome: human gut; feature: human-associated habitat; material: faeces | place: China | collected 2012 ...
GTAACAGGAAGAAAGTTGCAGCATATACGCGGTGAATTATTCGGTGTCATAGGAGCAGAGGCTTTTGGTAAGATACTGATAATGAATAGGGAAATTAAAAGTTAATCGTTCCCTGTCTCTCCGCTTCAATTAATAGATAAATCCCTGTAAAGTAGTACTTTACGGGGATTTTTTATTTTGTGTATGTGAATAAGATAAGCATAAAAAGGGGCGGTTTCTGTTGAAATAGAAAATAACACTATTTGAACTGTTTATTTTAGAATAAACACTCTTTTTTCAGATTGAATTTATCGGTTTAAAGAATATTATTCCAAAATGCTTATTATCAGTTAAATATCTGTTTTGATCTACTGTCGGATTTCAGTTTTTATATCTACCTTTGTTCTGATTGTACGAGATTTGATAGTTATAATATTAATGAATAGAATGATGAAAAAACAGACCCAAGCGATTCATACGCAGTTCCAAAGAAGAGATGCTTACAATTCTCTCAGTATGCCGGTTTACCATACAGCGGCTTATGAATTTGACAATGCTGATGACATGGCTGATGCTTTTTGCGGGCGGACAGATGCTCCGGATTACTCCAGAGTGATGAATCCCACAGTGACTTTTTTTGAGAATAAGGTGAAGGAACTTACGGGGGCAGCAGAAGTCATAGCCCTCAATTCCGGTATGGCGGCTATTAGTAATACATTATTTTCAATTGCAGCTGCAGGAAAGAATATAATTACATCGCGTCATTTGTTTGGTAATACTTATTCGTTTATTGCTGGTACATTGTCCCGCTTCGGGGTGGAACCTAGATTGTGTGATTTGACAGACATTGGAGCAGTAGAGAAAGTAGTAGACAGTAATACCTGCTGCATTTATGTGGAGATTATCACCAATCCGCAGATGGAAGTGGCGGATTTACAGGCGCTCTCACGGATAGTTCATGAAAGGGGAATTCCTCTCATCGTTGATACTACGCTTATTCCTTTCACAGAATTCGATTCACATAGCTTAGGCGTAGATATTGAAGTGGTTTCCAGTACCAAATATTTATCAGGGGGAGCCACTTCCATTGGTGGTTTAGTAATTGATTATGGTACATGTCCGGGATTCGGTAAACGTATGCGTACAGAGATGTTACTCAATCTGGGAGCTTATATGACTCCTCATGTGGCCTATATGCATACTATCGGATTGGAAACATTGGACGCGCGATATCGGATACAGTCTGCCAATGCCGCTATGTTGGCTGGTAAGCTTCGCATATTATCTGCTGTCAAACGTGTGAATTATGTGGGGCTGAAGGATAATTCATACTACGCTTTGGCACAAAGACAGTTTGGTCCGACTGCCGGTGCTATGATTACGATAGACCTGGAAAGTAAAGAGGCATGCTTTGCTTTCATCAACCGACTGAAATTGATACGTCGCGCTACTAACTTGTTTGACAATAAGACGCTTGCTATTCATCCTGCAAGTACTATTTTTGGACCGTTTACTGATAAACAGCGACAGGACATGGATGTGTTGGATACGACTATCCGTTTCTCAATTGGTTTGGAGGATGTGGATGATCTGTTTGACGATGTCAGACAGGCTTTGAATAATAAAAAGGATTAGAAGCAAAAATCTGAAAGTCATACACGCAACTGTAAATATACCGCAAATATGGTATATAAAATGCCATTCATACGGGATTTATCAGTTTGTATATATCTAATACCTTTGCCCCATCATTTTAACAGTAAACAATAATGGGTAAAAGGATTCATTTATTTTTGCTTGCTCTTGCAATAGGAGTGATACAAGGGGCAGCACAGGTGACAACAGTGCGGGGCATTGTCACCACAGAAGAAGATGGGGAGCCGGTTATCGGTGCCTCAGTTATAGTAAAAGGAACTGCATTGGGTACCGTAACTGATGTCAACGGGAGATTTGAACTGAGTGGACTCCCGCCATCAGCTACCCGGCTGCTAATCTCTTACATTAGTCTGATGGCAAAAGAGGTAGCTATTGCACCACAGGTATCGGTAACACTGAAGAGTGATACGCATCTGCTGGATGAGGTAGTAGTAACGGCTTTGGGTATTTCACGCGAGAAAAAGGCATTGGGCTATACGGCACAGGAAGTAAAACAGGATGCTTTGGTGCAAGGGAAAGATAATAATCTGTTAAATTCGTTGAGTGGTAAGATAGCTGGTGTGCGTATTACCAATACACAAGGAGATGTTGGTTCCAGTCGCATCGTTATTCGTGGTGAAACTTCTATTGCAGGTGAGAATCAACCGCTTTTATTGTGGATGGAATCCCAGTGGATAATTCGCAGCTTAATGCACGTTCCAGCGGACGTGATTTTAAAAATGCAATAGCAGACCTGAATCCGGAAGACATAAAAACACTTACTGTATTGAAAGGTCCGAATGCCGCTGCCCTTTATGGTGCGCGTGCTGCTCACGGTGCTATTGTCATCACTACTAAGGGAGGAGACAAAAGGCAGAAAGGGATAGGGATTACATTACATTCTTCCACGCAAGTCTCTTTTGTTGCTACCTTGCCGGAGTTTCAAAATCTTTTTGGACAAGGGGCAGGGGGACGGTTCAGTTATGTAGATGGCAAGGGTGCAGGTGTGAATGACGGGGTAGACGAAAGCTGGGGGCCACGTCTTGATATTGGTTTGTTGATTCCTCAGTTCGATAGCCCATTGGACGCTGACGGTAATCGTGTGGCTACTCCCTGGGTATCCCATCCCAACAATGTACGCGATTATTTTCGCATGGGTATTTCTACAAACAGCGGTATTTCTGTTGCCCGTGGAGACGACAAATACCAGTTCCGTGTAGGATATAACTACGAAAAACAAGTCAGTATCGTTCCTGATGCTGGAACTAATAAGACGAATATCAGCCTAAATACGGATTACCATCTGGCAAAATGGATTGTGGTGGGAGCTACGGCCAATTACATCGTTTATACAGCTCCCAGTTTACCGGGGTCAGCTACCCCCTCGGGCAGTAACGTACGTTCTAACAGTCCTATGCTTCAGTTCTTGTGGTTCGGACGTCAAGTGGATACGAACTCATTGAAGGCGGACTATACTCGCAACTGGAATTCAAGCTATTACGACAATCCTTTTTGGAGTGCTTCTTATAATACACAGAGTCAGGAACGTCATCGTCTGATAGGTGATCTGCATGCCGAATTCCGTCTGACAGATGGGTTGAATGTGCGTTTCCGTACTAGTACCGACTGGTATAATGACCGGAGGAAATCCAAAGTAAAATGGGGGAGTGCAGGTGCCGGTTCGCCTTACGGCAGTTATGCTGAAGATGCCTATACGGTGAAAGAGAATAACACAGAAGTATTGGCGACTTATATCAAACAGTTGAATAAAAATTGGGGAATTGACGCTCTTCTGGGTTTTAATGTACGTAACAAACAATATGAGAATAATTATCAGGCTGCTCCCCGTTTGGCGGTTGCTGATCTTTATACATTGACTAACTCGCGTGATCCGCTCACTTCGTCCAATGATTTCTACCGTTTACGGCAATATGGCCTTTACGGTTCCATACAACTGGATTACCGTCGTTGGGCTTTCTTGAATATAACAGGACGGAACGATTGGTCGTCTACACTACCTGTGGACAACAATTCTTATTTCTATCCTTCGGTGACGGCTAGTGTGTTGCTTTCTGAAGCTTTCGGATGGAGAAGTAAAGCTGTTAACTACCTAAAAATACGTGGAGGATGGTCTCAAGTGGGAGCAGATGCCAATCCTTATCAATTGGCAACGGTCTTTACTTCAGAAACAGCTTTCAATGGGAATCCACTTCAAAGTTCTTCTACCATTGGTATGAATCCGAATCTAAAACCGGAGAAGACGTCATCTATAGAAGCTGGTTTCGAGGCGGCTTTTTGGGACAATCGCCTATACTTGGATTTCACTTACTATAAGACCGATAGTCGTAATCAAATATTGAAACTAGCTACTACTGCTGCCAGTGGGTACACGTCGCAGGTGCGTAATGCCGGACATATCCGTAATCGTGGCTATGAAATACAATTGGGCGCTGTTCCTATACAAACATCGAAAGGGTTTCGTTGGAATCTGGATTTGAATTATGGTGCCAACAGCAGCAAGGTTGTCAAATTGGATGATGAAGGTTTGATTACGAGTTACCAGCTCTACTCGTCTGGTATTCAGATACTGGCTTCAGTGGGCGAAGCTTATGGAACCCTGTTCGGCACTTCATACGTGCGTGATGCTAATGGAAACGTTGTGGTGGATGCTAACGGTCTGCCTAAGATTTCGACCACTAATAAAACGTTGGGGAAGTTTACGCCCGACTGGACAGGCGGTATCAGTAACACTTTCAGTTATCGTTCGTTAAGTCTTTCTTTTCTGATAGATGCAAGTGTAGGTGGTTCTATTTTTTCCAACACTAATAAAACTGGAAAATATACCGGTGTATTAGCTAACACATTATCGGGCCGGGATGCCGAGCACGGTGGCTTGTGGTATTATACTGACGCCATGGGTAACAATGTACGATTATCAGAATCTCCTTCTTATTCCGTATCCTCTGATGGACTTTACTATGCCCAGGTCAATGGGCAATCCACCCGTGTGTATCAGGATGGCATTATGGTAGAAGGAGTGACGGAAAGTGGTTCTAAGAACGAAGAGGTTGTATCTGCCGAGAAATACTACCATCGTATTTACAGTATTGCTGAAGCTAATGTATATGATGCTTCTTACGTGAAACTGCGAGAAGTCGCTTTGAGTTACCGTCTACCTCGCTTGTGGACGCAGAAACTGCATTTGCAAGAAGCTTCCGTTACACTGACGGGACGTAACTTGTGGACTATTTATAAGAGCGTCCCTAATATAGATCCGGAATCGGCTTTGACTACTGGAAACGCACAAGGAGTAGAAGCCTATTCATTGCCTACAACACGTTCCTTTGGTGTGAACCTTTCCGTGAAATTCTAAATGTGAACTTTTAAATAATAGGATAAGATGAAAAGAAGAATATATTTTTTATATATAATATGGGTACAAGTGGTTGCCATTTCTCTATCATCGTGTGATGATGAATTGACTGATATCAACCGCAACCCCAATGCCACTGAAAATCCACAGCCGGCTTATTTACTTGCCGCTGCACAGTATCATGCCGCCAATCTTTATTGGGGAAGTAGTACGAACTATAATTCTACTCTGTTGTGGGTGCAACATTGGGCTAAAATACAATATACAGAGCCAGATTGCTATAATGTGGATAATGGCAGCTTTACCACTACGTGGGACACCGGCTATGCAACGCTAATAACTGCCTTGAATGCTATTATCAGTTCGGAACTCGGAAATGATAATTATCGAGGGATAGCTACAGTGTGGCGTTCGTGGGTTTACCTGTTGCTGACCAATCTGTATGGAAATATACCATACAGTGAATATGCACAAAGTGTAACACCCGCTTATGATTCACAAGAGACTGTTTTGCGCGGGCTTTTGGAGGAGTTGATCGCTGCTGACCAGTTGCTTTCTACCACAGGAGGAACGGTAGAAGGGGATTTGATTTACGGAAATGATATTACCCGCTGGAAACAATTGGCCCACTCCCTACGGCTACGTATCGCCCTTGAATTAGCTGACCGGGATGAGAATACAGCGCGTCGGGTTATTGCTTCCCTTTGGGATAATCGTAACAGTGTAATAGATAGCAATGATGCTATAGCTCGTTTTGTTTTTACTTCTTCACCACAATGGAATCCATGGGCATCTGCTTTCAATTCACGTGATGATCAGCGGGTATCAAAAACGTTGATTGATAAACTGAATGAATGGAATGATCCGAGAATTGGAATTTTAGCCCAGCTACCTCAAGACGAAAGTGTGAAAAACTATGTAGGAGCTGCCAATTCCTTATCTGCTGATGCCGCTAATAATCAGGGATTTAATAAAGTTTCCCGTCCCGGTACTTATTTTTTGAAAGATAGCTCTCCGGCTGTATTTTATACGTATGCCGAGGTCTTGTTTATCTTTGCAGAATCCGCTGCACGCGGCTGGATAACGGCTGATGCGGAAACGCTCTACCGCGAAGCTATTACTGCTTCATTGAATCAGTTTGGCATTATAGACAATCGTATAATCGATTCCTATTTACAGCAGGAGGCGATTCGGTTCGACGCCGCACATTGGTATGAATCTATCGGCTGGCAGAAGTGGATCGCTTATTATGGACAGGGACCCGATGCTTTCACTGACTGGCGCAGGCTCGGTTATCCCCAGCTTATCCCTGGTCCCGATTCCGTTTTGGGTTCCGGAGAGTTACCTCGTCGCTTTTTTTATCCCGTAACGGAACAATCACTGAATGGTAAGCAGTATCAGATTGCCATATCCCATCAGGGAGCAGATGAGATTACTACCCGTTTGTGGTTTGATGTAGCTAATAAAGAACGATGATACCTCCGTGTCTCCGGGCTGCAATATGCGTTTGAAAAATATCCGTTGAATTTAAAAATCAGAATAACAATGAACACTGACATTACATTTATCATAGCAGATAATCAGGATATAACCAGAATGGGAATGCATGGATATATTTCTGCTATATTCAGTGGATGTCGCATGATAGATGTGACAGACAAGAAAGAGCTCATGCTTGCATTGGTAGAATGTAATGACAGTGTCGTTATACTTGACTATACACTGTTTGACATCAATGGTATAGAAGAGTTTCTTATTATAGAAAAACGTTTTCCGAGAGTTCGTTGGATATTGTTTTCCAATGAATTGAGCGAAGACTTTATTCGTAGGATGAGTATAGAAAGGAATATTGGTATGATTTTGAAAGAGAACTCCGGTGAGGAAATTCATTCTGCATTGATGTGTACAGCACACGGGGAGCGATTTCTTTGTCATCAGATAACCAATTTATTGATAATCGGTTCCGACAAACCGGAAATTCATTCTGTTTTGACTGTTACGGAGATTGACATTCTTAAATTGATAGCACATGGGAAATCCGTGAAAGAAATAGCATTGGAAAGAACCTCAAGCATTCATACTATTATCACCCATAAAAAGAATATTTTCCGGAAGTTGGGTGTGAATAATGTATATGAAGCAACTAAGTATACTTTACGCGCCGGGCTGATTGAAATGGTAGAATATTATATATGATATTCAGAAGAGTGTTAGGATAAGAGTTAAGAAGAATTTGTAGGCAGGAAAATTCTCTGTATCTTTGCCCGCATGGCAAAAAAAGGTGAGTTACATATAAGAAATAAGCACAATGGTCAGTATGATTTTCCATTGTTGATGGAAAATTATCCTCCATTAAAGAGATTCGTATCGCTCAATCCCCTCGGAATACAAACTATAAACTTTTTTAATCCGCAAGCGGTGAAGGCTTTGAACAAAGCATTATTGGTAACTTATTATGGCATCCGGTATTGGGACATACCGAAGCAATATTTGTGTCCGCCTATTCCCGGAAGGGCGGATTACATTCATTATATTGCCGATCTTATCCAGCCGAACGGAACAACACCGGATTTACCGGCAGGAGATGCTAATGGACAGAAGTCAAAATGTAGATGTCTGGATATTGGGGTAGGTGCAAATTGCATTTATCCGATCATAGGACACACTGAATATGGATGGACCTTCGTTGGTACTGATATTGATCCGGTTTCGATAGAAAATGCACGAAAGATAGTGACTTGCAACCCTGTGTTGGCTCATAAGATTGACTTGCGACTTCAGAAAGATAGTAAGAAGATTTTCGATGGAATTATTATGCCTGATGAGTATTTTGATGTGACAATATGCAATCCTCCGTTTCATAGTTCGCGTGAAGAGGCGGAAGACGGAACGTTACGCAAATTAAGCAGTCTGAAAGGTACGAAGATAAATAAAGTGCAGCTAAATTTCGGCGGGAGTGCGAATGAACTTTGGTGCGAGGGCGGAGAAGTTCGTTTCTTATTGAATATGATTTCCGAGAGCCAAAAATATCAGAAGAACTGCGGATGGTTTACGAGTTTGGTTTCTAAAGAAAAAAAACTGGAAAAGTTATATACCAAATTAAAATTGGTGAATGTGTCCGAATATAAAGTTATTCGAATGCAGCAGGGAACTAAAAGTAGCAGGATATTAGCTTGGCGATTTGCTACCAACTCATAACAATGAGTGAATATCGAACTGTTATTTGTTTAACCTATTAATTAAATAGAATATTATGGAAACCAATTACATCACTTTGACAAAGGAGAATATTGCAAACGAACATATATGCTGTGCTTTTTCAGATAAGAAATGCAAGGATAGTTATGAACTCAAAAAAGAATGGCTGAAGAAAGAGTTCGATAACGGCTATGTGTTCAGACGTATTGATGAACGGGCAAAAGTGTTTATCGAGTACGGTCCTGCTGAAAAAGCATGGGTTCCGGTGAATGCTCCCAATTATCTGATGATAAACTGTTTCTGGGTGTCAGGTAAATATAAAGGTTGCGGACATGGTAAGGCATTATTGCAGTCTGCTATTGATGATGCAAAATCGCAGGGGAAAGATGGGCTTGTCACAGTGGTGGGCACTTCTAAATTTCATTTTATGAGTGACACGAAATGGCTGTTGCGACAAGGTTTCCAAACAATAGAAAAACTCCCTTACGGATTCAGCCTTTTAAGTTTGAAACTAAACCCGGCTGCTCCTGATCCTTCTTTTAATGATTGCGTGTTGAGCGGTGAGTGTCCGGATAAGGATGGAATAGTCGTTTATTATACCCATCGCTGCCCGTTTACGGAGTTTCACGTTCGCGGTTCTTTGGTCAGTGCTGCTAAGAGCAAAGACATTCCATTGAGAATAATTGAATTGGAAAGTATGGAACAGGCGCAAAATGCACCTACTCCGGCTACCATATTTACTCTTTTTTATAATGGCAAGTTTGTAACGACTGACTTAAGTGTATGCCTTGAAGGGCGATTGAGCAAAGCATTGGGCTGTGATTCAGGAGAATAGCTGACTTGGAACCATGTTACGTCTCTGATATGTTTAGCTAATGTTTCTTATTTTTATTTTGCAAATTTAAATTGTGTCTGCACATTTTTTGGAAAATACATACCTTTGGATAATTAATGATTAAACACGATTAAGAGTTTTATGCGTTTTTGGGTATGTATTTTTGTGCTTCTATTTGTACACAATCAATTTTTAAGGGCTGATAAAATTATAAATAATGACTCTTTGTATACAGAAAAATATATCAGAGATATTTATATTTCCAACCCCAAACGTGCTTTACAGTTGTTGGATGAGGCCGAAACCAGAAAAGCCTTCCCTCTGCGTCTGATTAATGAATTGCGCAGTTTGTCATATCGTAATATGTATATGAATAAACTAGCTTTTATGTATGCAAGGAAGTCGTACTTGCTTGATTCCATCTCTCAAAGAGAACCTAAGCACATGTTGAAGATGACGGTTTATTTAGCTGAACTTTCATCCATAATGAGTAAATATAATGAGAGCATGCATTATGCTCTTAGTGGAATTATGCAGGCTCAAAAACTGAAGGACAGAGAGGCGGAAGCTAGATTGCTTTTTTGCATAGGAGAGAATAATTGGAGGCTGTCATTGAAAGATGAGGCGTATAATTATTTTGGTCGTACGATTGAATTACTGCGTGGGTCAAAGGATATGAGAGAAATGATGCTGCTTTCCTATTATTATGGAGCAGAGATGGGATTTTTAATGACAGATTCCCGTATTGATGAAGCTTTGGCTCTTGCTTATGAACGTGAAAAACTTCTTAAAAAATTAGAGAAAGTACCGGAGGTTCCCGAAGGCTACATTGATGGTCAATATAGCTATTTATATGCAAAATTGGCCTATATTTCTTATTTAGAAAAGAAATATGCGCAAGCAGAAGGATATTATCAAAAATATCTGGCAATAAAAGAATCTCATACTCCGGATGGCAAGATGTATTCGATTCCTTATTTGATTCTTTCCAAACAATATGAGACAGTAATAGACAACTGTAAGGACTTTAAAGAATTGTTGAGAACACAGCGGGATACCTTGAACACTCAATATTTAACTATACTTAATAAGGAAGTCCAGGCATATCTGGGGCTGAATCGTTATAAAGAAGCCGCAGAAATACGTGAAACCATCATTGCAATAACGGATAGCATTAACAGTACCGACAGGAAAAATGCTGCATTAGAATTGAACGCGATGTACGGTGCTTCCGAAAAAGAAGAATACATCGCCGAGCAAGCCTCACAGCTAAAAATAAGGAATGTTTCACTCTGCTTTTTGGCGTGTATTGTAGTGCTGACCCTGTTTATACTTTGGCGTTTGTGGCGTTTCAACCATATAATCGAGTATAAAAACAGGATGCTTGCCAAACTGATAAACGAGAAATTTGCCAATAAAAAAGATGGTAATCAGTTATTGGAAGTGTACGAGGAACAGGAGGTTTCATCAGAATTGGAACCGGAATTGATTTCTCCTGAAGAACAGGATGAACTTTTGGACGAAACAGACAAAGAAAGTGGGGAAGAAGAGGAGAACAAGAAAATATTCCAGGAATTAAATCATACAGTCGTTCAAAAACAGCTATATCTTTCTCCAGAGCTCTCAAGAGAAGATTTGGCGCAGATTGTACATCTGAATAATGCACGCTTTGCCCGGATGATAAGAGAATGCACCGGAACTAATTTCAATGGGTACATCAACGGACTGCGCATTAATTATGCGATCAAGCTAATGAAAAAATATCCTAACTATACCATACGTGCCATCGCTGATGAATCCGGATTTAATAGTGCCCCGATATTATATAACCTTTTTAAGAAAAAGACGGGAATGACTCCTTATGAATTTAAAAAAGCGCAGGACACATTGAGGAATTAAATAGTTCTACTAAACAATTTTCGTTTTTCCCGGTTTATCTATTGATAACTAAATATTAATGGAAATGATACAGGTAAGGATAAAGAGGGTTTACGAAGATTTTTCAGAAACAGATGGATACCGGGTGTTGGTAGATAAATTATGGCCACGCGGAATGAAGAAAGAATGGTTGAAATACGATTATTGGGCAAAAGACATAACACCATCCCCTACATTACGTAAATGGTTTCATGAAGATATTCCCGGACATTGGGGAGATTTTGTCACGCAGTATCAAAAAGAGCTGGATGCTTCTCCATCAATGGCTGATTTTCTGACTCTTATCAAACCACATCCGGTGATAACACTACTTTATGCTTCAAAAGAACCGGTGTATAATCACGCCCGAATTCTTCGCGATTATCTGGAAATGCGTTTGAGAGAGTGAAATTAAAGTAATTTTATCTGTTTACGCTTTCTGTCGTTCACTCAATTTCCTACCTTTGTAATCTAA
>ERZ772818.3213-NODE-3213-length-11398-cov-11.688707_pt1 | contig 11398 bp, 10 predicted proteins | sample MGYA00580837_ERZ772818 | MGnify/ENA primary metagenome ERZ772818 (study PRJEB29015, sample SAMEA2737671) | human gut metagenome | biome: human gut; feature: human-associated habitat; material: faeces | place: China | collected 2012 ...
GGGCCAGCCGCAGCGGCACCGGCGTGCCGCCCTTTTGGCCGTTTTCCAGCGCCTCGTTCATCTGGCGCTCGTCGGCAAAGGCCAGCAGGTGCTGCATGGCCCCCTCCGGCGGGGCGGGCGGGGTGTGCAGGCCGTCCCAGAGGGTCAAAATATGTACGGTATGGTCGCGGCGGAGCAGCTGCTCCGCCAGCCGAAAGCCCATCAGGGCGTTGGCGCTGGCGGGGTTCTCCACTCGGTCCAGTACAAGTAAAATGCGCATTATTGTCGGTCCTTCAAGAAATTTCGGCACGCCCACTGCCAGAGCCGCGGCATGTGCAGCGTCAGCCAGGCCGAAAAACGGATGCTCCGGGGCAGCAACGGATTGCGCCCCAGCTGCGGGTCGTCGGCCCCCGCGGCAATGCCGATCTTCAGCTCGTTCAGCTGGACGCGGTAGTCTGCGGCGTTGGCACGGCGCAGGATCATGCTGGCCAGATAGACGAGCTTTTCATAGTAAAAGGCGTTCACGCTCTGCTGCATTTCGGCGGGGGCCGTGGCGCGGATCTCCGCAGCGGCGCGGCGCTGGTCGTCGATGCTCTGCGGCGGCAGGGCGCGGTGGCTGGCGCTGTCCGCGTGCTGGCGGTAGTGATAGCCTGCAAAATCGCAGAACGCACACCCCGGAGCGGCTAAAAATGCACGCCAGTTCGCCAATAGATCCTCGTTATAGGCCAGCCCGTTGTCGAGCATCTCCTCGGTCAGCAGGTCGGCGGAGAACAGCTTGTTCCACAGGCCGTAATCCACGGCGTGGTCATGCAGCAGCGCGTCCAGATGGGCGGGGCTTCGCAGGATCTTGCTGTTGCAGGGCGCGGGCGCGTCGGCGGGCACGGTGTCGGTAAAGGTATCGTACCGGCAGCAGGCCAGCGGCAGCCCGCTGTTCGTCACCGCCGCATACAGCACGTCCAGAAACTCAGGGTGGTACAAATCGTCCGCGTCACAGAACGCAAACCATTTGGCCCCCAGCGCCCGCCCCTCGCGCACACCCGCCGTGCGGGCCGCGCAGACACCGCTGTTGGTCTGGTGCAGCGCCACAAAGCGCTGGTCGCCCGCCGCGATGGCATCGCAGAGCGCGGGGGAGTCGTCGGTGGAGCCGTCTTCCACCAGAATGCACCGGAAGCCGTCAAATTTCTGGGCAGCAATCGCGTCGGTGCAGGCGGTCAGGAACGCCGCCGCATTATGTACAGGTACGATGACTGCAATCTCACAGGGCTTCATGGCGTCACCTCGGCATAACGGCGCAGGTAAAAGGCTTGCAGGACCTCGGCGCTCGTGTGGATGTCATATCCGGCCTTAATGGCCTTCTCCCTCGCCTGCGGGTCGCGGCGGAAGGAGGCCGCCGCAATTGTGTTTGCCCACGCGGCGGTGTCGTTCAGCGGCAGGAATTTTACCCTGTCGGTGAACGCCGCGCCGCGGTCCACCGTGTCGGCCACAAAGCAGGGCAGACCCGCGGTCTGCGCCTCCACCAGCACGACGGGCAGACCCTCGAAAAGGCTGGGCAGCAAAAAGGCGTCCATCGCGTCGTAAAAGCTCTGGATGTTGCTGCGCACGCCCGCAAAGATCACACTGTCGCCAAGGCCGAGCTCAGCGGCCAGCGCCTGCATTTTCTCCACGTAGGCGGGGTCGCCGCCGCCCAGCAGCACCAGCCGTGCCTTGGGCAGGCGGGTGCGCACGGCGGCAAAAATTTTGAGCAGTCCCGGGTGGTTCTTCTGGTCGGAGAACCGCCCCACATGGCCGAACAGGATTTCCTGATCGGTCACACCCAGCTCACCGCGCAAAAGCGCACGGCGCTGCGGGTCGCGGGCGGCAAACCGCGCCGTGTCGATGCCGTTGGGCACGACGGTGAACGGATGCTTGCCAAAAAGCATCTGCCCGGCCTTCTCACTGCACGCAAAGCGGTCCGTCAGGCCGATGTTGAAAAAGCTGCTCATAAAATGATCGAGCCGCCCCACAAAATTGCGTTCATACGCGGTATTGTGGCTGTGGCCGCACCGCACGGGGATACCCGCGCGCCGCGCCGCGGGGTTGTAGAACATGCCAAACCCGCTGTAATGGCCGTGGATGATGCGCCACTCGGGGTGGGCGGCAAACAGCGTCCGCAATTCACGCAGGTAGCGGGGCAGGTTGTTGTCCTGCCGGACGGTCAGCTTGAAGATGCGCCCGCCCAGCGCACAAATTTCATCGTCAAAAAAGCACGGCTTATCGTAATGATAGAGAAAATCGAACTGGACCTTCTCCCGGTCGATCGTGCGGTAGACGTTCATGACAAAGGTCTCCATGCCGCCGGCGTCCATGGCGGGCATGACCTGTAAAACACGGATGGGCGGCATCAGCGTTCAGCCTCCAATGCGGCCATCTTTTGCAGTTTCTCGGCAGTTTTGGCCAGAATTTCGTCTTTGTCCGTTGCATCCTCTTTGCTGTCGCAGGAGAGCGCCCGCAGGTCACAGGTGCGGACGCCGTCGAAGCGGTATTTATCAGCTTTCATGGGCAATGCCTCCCTGAAATTATACTTATTTATAAGTATACCTGTTTTTATGCATTTGTGCAACAGCAGGGCAAGAAAAAAAGCTCCCCTTGCAAAAGGGGAGCGAAATTCTTGGCCCCCTCTGCGAGGGGGCTCCGCCCGCAGGCGGTGGGGGAGAGAACCTTGCGGTCACCCGAAATATTTCGGGCTATGGCAAGGTTCTCTCCCTCCGGCCCTGCGGGGCCACCTCCCTCGCAGAAGGAGGCAAGAGTTATTTCTTCGGCTTCTTTTCCGCTTCGGCGCATTTGCTGTGGCAGCTGGCACAGTTGCCGCCGCAGCCGCCCTGCCAGCCGCCGTTCTGGCAGATGAACAGGATCGCCAGCGCCAGCAGCACAAAAATAATCATAACAACGATAACACTTGCCATATCGTATACTACCTCATACGTATCTGTAGGGGTGCTTTCCGGCGCGGTTCACACCAGGCCGAACACCGTTCCTACACAGTGTACCACAAATGCCACGATCCATGCAATACCGCATTGCATCAAAACGACGCCTGCTGCGGCGCGGGCACCGCCCAGCTCACGCTTGACGGCAGCAATCGCGGCCACGCAGGGCGTGTACAGCAGGGTAAACACCAGAAACACGATGGCCGTGAACGGGGTAAACAGCGTGGTCAGTGCGGCGGTGTCCCCGCCCAGAAGGACCGTCAGCGTAGAGACAACGCTCTCCTTGGCCGTAAAGCCGGTGATCAGCGCGGTGGAAACACGCCAGTCGCCAAAGCCCAGCGGCCTGAACAGGGGAGCAATAAAACTGCCGATGGCTGCCAGCAGGCTCTTGTCCGCCGAAGCGGCCACGTTCAGACGCATGTCAAAGGTCTGCAGGAACCAGATCAGCACCGTTGCCACAAAGATAATGGTGAAGGCCTTCTGCAAAAAGTCGCGGGCCTTCTCCCAAATCAGCTGGCAGACACTGCGCGCCGAGGGAAAACGGTAGTTGGGCAGCTCCATGACGAAGGGGACAGGCTCGCCCTTGTACTTGGTGAATTTCAGCAGGATCGCGTACAGGATGCCGCACAGGATGCCCGTGATGTACAACCCGATCATCACGACGGCACGCCACTGCCGGGGGAAGAACGCCGTTGTGAACAGGGCGTAGATCGGCAGCTTGGCCGAGCAGCTCATGAACGGGGTGAGCAGGATCGTCATTTTGCGGTCACGGTCACTGGACAACGTGCGGGTGGCCATGATGGCGGGCACCGAGCAGCCGAAGCCGATGAGCATGGGCACAAAGCTGCGGCCCGAAAGTCCGATGCGGCGCAGCAGCTGATCCATGACGAAGGCCACACGCGCCATATAGCCGGTGTCCTCCAGAATCGACAGGAAGAAGAACAGCGTGACGATGGTCGGCAGGAAGCTCAGCACGCTGCCCACGCCCGCAAAGATGCCGTCAATAACAAGGCTGTGCACAACGGGGTTGATGCCGTAGACCGTCAGTGCGTGGTCGGTCAGGTTGGTGAGCGCGTCGATGCCCAGTGTCAGCAGATCGGACAGGCCCGCGCCGATGACGCCGAACGTCAGCCAGAATACCAGCGCCATAATGCCGATAAAGCAGGGCAGGGCGGTGTATTTGCCGGTCAGGATGCGGTCAATGGCCACACTGCGCTTGTGCTCGCGGCTTTCGCCGGGCCGCACAACGGTTTTGTCGCAGAGACGTTCAATAAAGTTGAACCGCATATCCGCCAGCGCTGCCTCGCGGTCCAGACCCGTCTCACCTTCCAGCTCGGCAATCGTGTGACCGAGCAGCTCGGTCTCGTTCGCATCGAGGTCCAGCGCGGATTCGATCAGCGTATCGCCCTCGACCAGCTTTGTTGCGGCAAAACGCAGCGGCAGCCCGGTGCGGGCAGCGTGATCCTCGATCAGATGGCTTACGGCGTGTACACAGCGGTGCACCGCACCGCCCGCGCCGTCCCCGGCGTCGCAGAAGTCAATGCGGCCCGGCGTCTCGCGGTGGCGGGCCACGTGCAGGGCATGCTCGACCAGCTCGTCAATGCCCTCATTCTTGGCGGCGGAAATTGGCACAACCGGCACGCCGAGCAGCTCCTCCAGCTCGTTGACCATGATGGTGCCGCCGTTGGCGCGGACCTCATCCATCATGTTCAGCGCCAGAACCAGCGGAATGTTCAGCTCCATGAGCTGCATCGTTAAGTACAGATTGCGCTCGATGTTGGACGCATCCACAATGTTGATGATGCCGTCCGGGTGCGTGTTGAGCAGAAAATCGCGGGTGACGATCTCCTCGCTGGAATAGGGGGACAGGCTGTAGATGCCCGGCAGGTCGGTGACGGTAGCCTCGGCATGGCCGCGGATGACACCGTCCTTGCGGTCCACCGTCACACCCGGGAAGTTGCCGACGTGCTGGTTGGAGCCGGTCAGCTGGTTGAAAAGCGTCGTCTTGCCGCAGTTCTGGTTGCCTGCCAGCGCGAACCGGAGCGGCTGGCCTTTGGGAATTTCGGCCCCGCTCTTGCGGTCATGGTAGCTGGGGGCCTTGCGCAGCTCGCCCACGCCGGGGTGGGGCACCGCGGTGTGGCGCTCCTCACTGCGGGCGGCGCGGTCCGTCTCGTGGACGTTCTCCACTTCGATTTTCGCCGCGTCGTCCAGCCGCAGCGTCAGCTCATAGCCGCGCAGCTCGACCTCGATGGGGTCGCCCATCGGCGCGACCTTGCGCAGGGTGACCTCGGTGCCGGGGGTCAGGCCCATGTCCAGCAGGTGGTGGCGCAGCTCGCCCTGGCCGCCGATGGTACGCAGTACAGCATCCTGCCCGATTTTCAAATCCGCCAGTGTCATATTTACAATCCTCTTTCACTTTGAAAGTTTGACTTGTCTAACTTTTTGCAGCTATAGTGTACCACAACATCGGTGGAGATGCAAGGGCGTATTGCCCGCCCGCGGCGGTTGTGGTATACTTTTTTACCAAAGGGAGAGGATGGTTATGAAGCTGACTGTACGCAGGGCCGCGGCGGCGGACCTGCCGACGCTTTTGCAGATTTTTGACAACGCGCGGGCTTTCATGCGCACCCATGGCAACCCGCACCAGTGGCCGGACAGCTACCCCGGCGCGGTGCGCCTGACCGCCGAGATCGAGCGCGGCGTCTGCTATGTGGTGATGGGGGAGGGGGCCATACAGGCCGTGTTCTGCCTGATCCCCGGCGACGAGCCGACCTATCGCATCATGGAGGACGGTGCCTGACCCGAAGACCTGCCCTACGCAACGATCCACCGGATGGCGTCGGCAGGGCAGGTGCGCGGCATCGGGCAGTTCTGTATTGACTGGTGCCTGCGGCAGGGCCTGCCTGTGCGTGCCGACACCCACGCCGATAACGTCTACATGCAGCGCGCGCTGGAAAAGAGCGGGTTTGTGAGGTGCGGGAGGATCTACACTGAGGATGGCTCGCCGCGGTGGGCGTATTACCATAAGGCCGCAACCCAAAAGGCTTCCCCCGCGGGGGAAGCTGTCCGCGCAGCGGACGGATGAGGGGCAGCCTTCCGCTGCAACCCGTAACCGGGCCGCAGCCGGAAGGCTGCCCCTCATCCGCCCTCGGTCAGAGCCTCGGGCACCTTCCCCCAAGGGGGAAGGCTTTCTTATTTTAGGAAATACCGCATAATTCTAAGTGCCGATACGGCGAGCGAGGTGCGGCAGCTGCTAAGCCAAAAGCGCAGATAATACTTTGTGTATTATCGAGCATTTTGGCAACGCAGATGCCGTGCCGCAGCCGCCGGAGCGGTGCTTAAGCCGTAAGGCGGGAATTATGCGGTGTTGCCTTCTATTTACCGTCCAAACACCGACCCTAAGCTGCTGAACCAGTTCGAGATGTTCTGTACCTGGGTCTGCAGGCTGTTGACGGTGTCCATCAGGGCGGGCAGCTCGGTCAGGACCTTGTTCAGGGCGTCAACATCGACCTTTTTCAGCTGTGCGGTGATTTCCGGCAGATCCTGCATCATGCTGTCCAGCTGGGCCTGATCCAGTGTGTCCAGACTGGTCTGGACGGTGTCGGCCAGATCGTTCACGCGGTTGCAGGCATCCATAACGTTGACGTAGGCCTCGTTCATCCGCCAGCTGAAGAACGCCAGCGCCGCCAGAATGATCACGCAGAGCACGACGCTCAGCACCATGCGCTTGCGCTGGTTGGCAATGATGCCGCGGTTCTGCTGATCCTGTAATTCCAGCTGGGCCTCAATGCGGTTGAGCTGCGCCTTCAGGTCGGCGGCATCCAGTCTGCCGTCGCGGTTTTCGTCGTTGGCGCGGTTCAGCTCCGCAACGCGTTTTTTCAGCTGGTCGTCCATTTGTGTGTTCAGATTTTCCATAGCGTACTCCCTTTGGGTAGGTTTGTAGGGGCCGGACATGTCCGGCCCTGACGTGTACGGTAAACGGGCACTTGCGGGAAGGCTGCGGGCCGGGCATGCCCGGTCCCTACGCGGCAGCAGGGCTGCTATTTCCGCGTATCCTTCATCTCGAACCAGAAGGTCGAGCCGCGGCCAACGGCGCTGTCAACGCCGAAGGCGAAGCCGTGCTGCTGTAAAATTGCCTTCGTGATGGACAGGCCCAAGCCGGTGCCGGTGCGCCCGCTGTCCTGCCGCGCACGATAGTAGCGGTCAAAAATGTAAGGCAGGTCCTCCGGCGGGATGCCGGGGCCGTGATCTTCGATTTCAATGCGGCAGCCCTTCTCCTGCGGGATGGCCCGCAGCACAACGACACCGTCCGCACCGATGTGGTGGAACGCATTGCCCAGCAGGTTGTGCATGACCCGCTCCATCATGGCTGGGTCGGCACTGACCGGGCAGGGCTCGTTGGCCTGCAAATCAAGCTGCCAGTGATTTTTGTCGCACAGCGCGTCGTAGCGGCCCGCGACCTCAAAGCAGAGGTCGCTCATGTCAAAGTCAACAAGATTCGGCCTTTCCGCACCGCTCTGCACTTTACTCAGCTCCATCACGCTGTTGACGAGCGTGGAAAGCCGGTTCGTCTCATCGACAATGATGCTGCACTGCTCGGTACGCTTGGCGTCGTCGCTGCCGGTCAGGTCACGCACGGTCTCGGCGTAGCCTTTTATCAGGGTCAGCGGGGTGCGCAGATCGTGGCTGACATTCGCCAGAATGTCCTTTTCGAGCTGGGCGCTGCGCTTGACCTCGGCGGCCATGTGGTTGAAATCCTCAGCCAGACGTCCGATCTCATCGTGGCGTTCAACCTTGATCTGCACATCGTAGTTGCCGGAGGCGATCTCCTGCGCGCCGTTGGACAGCTTGCGGATCGGGTTCGTGAACCAGCGGCTGAAAAGTATCGCCAGCAGCAGGTCCAGCACCAGCAGAATCAATGCGACAGGCCCAAGAATCGCGCGCAGCACCTCGGCGGCCGTCGTGATCTGCGCCAGACTTGCCGAGACAATAACCCCGTACTGCCCGTCGGCGGAGAGCCGCCCGACGCACATCTGCATCGAGGAGCCGATCTTTACGATCTGGTACAGCGAGCCGTCCTGAAACAGCTTTTGCCGCAGCTGAATGGCAATGCGGGTGTCCAGATTGTAGCCGAACTCCCCGCCGAACGCGCCGGTGCTCTCATGCAGCAGGCAGGGGTACATGCTCTCGTAGGCTTTCAGGCAGCGCAGCGTTGAATCGGAGAAATCCACGCAGTTGCCGTCAACGTTGATTTTTTTGTCCCGGAACGTCTGGCTCACGCCGCTCCAGAATTCGTCGTTCAGATAGAGCCCCTGATAGGTGCGGCTTGAAATTTCCGCGTCCGACTGGTCGATCAGCGCCGTGATGGCGGCGGCCTTGCTGTCCAGCTTGGCACGAATGTTGCGGTTGTACTGCGGCTCCAGCGCGTAGGTGATGATCCCCCACACCAGCAGCAGCGTAAAGAGCGTGATGCCGCCGATAAAGAGCATCAGCTGCCATTGGATGCCGGGCGCAAAGGGGCGCTTTTGCTTTATTTCATCCTTTTTCATACAGCGTCCGGGTCAAACTTGTACCCGATGCCCCACACGGTCACGATCATCTTACGGCAGGCACCCAGATGGCCGCGCAGCATCTTGACGTGGGTATCGACGGTGCGGTCCTCGCCGTAATAGTCATAGTTCCAGACCTTTTGCAGGATCTTTTCGCGGCTCAGCGCAATGCCCTTGTTGCTGACCAGAAAAACCAGCAGGTCAAACTCCTTCGGGGTCAACGACGCCTCCTGCCCGGCCACCTTTACGCTGTGGCTGGCCGTGTCGATGGACAAATCGCCGAAGGTATAGCTCCCGGTGGCCTCGGCGGGCTTGGGCATCGTGCGGGCCAGCACGGCCTTGACACGGGCGACCAGCTCCCGCGGGGAGAACGGCTTGACGACATAGTCATCGGCACCGCTCTCCAGCCCGGTCAGCTTGTCGTATTCCTCACTGCGGGCGGTCAGCATGATCACGGGGGTCATGATCTTGCGGGTGCGCATCTCCCGCAGGCAGGTCATGCCGTCCATAAACGGCATCATAATGTCCAGAATTACCAGATCAATGCCGCCCTGGCTCAGCACGCTCAGCGCGGCGGTGCCGTCGCCGGCCTCCTCACAGGTAAAGCCCGCGTATTGCAGATGCTCGCGGATGAGGTCCCGGATGCGCGGCTCATCATCCACGATCAGAATTTTAGCCATAGGAATGCCCTCCTTATATGATATTTCTATAATAGCACAATACAATGCAAGAGTGGAAGAATTGTGAAAAAAAATAAAATTTTTATAAAAATGTTTGCTTATATCTGGGTCCTGCCATATACCTTTACGGAAGTGCATCCTTTTTGCAAAACCTGTTGCAATTTGCCGCTGTACGCGGTACAATGACGGCAGGAGCGTGAGCGATTATGAAAATTCTGCTTTGCATTGTCTTACTTCTGGTGGTTCTGACGCTGTTCGCCATCTGGCCGGGCAAGCGGCGGGACGCCCTGCGTGCGCCGTTTCTGGGCCGCAACTGCGCACACCGCGGGTTCTTCGGCAAGGATCAGCGCCCGCCGGAGAACAGCCTGCCCGCCTTTGCCGCGGCAGCCAAAAACGGCTACGGCATTGAGCTGGATGTACAGTTTACCGCGGACCGGCGGCTTGTGGTTTTCCACGATGATACGCTGGATCGTATGACCCCGGCCAAGGGCTTTGTCCATGATATGCCGTGGGCGGAGTTCTCGGCCCAGCCGCTGGCCGGCAGCGACGAGCACCCGCCTCTGTTTGCCGATATGCTGCGCACCGTTGCTGAGGCCAACCCCGACACGCCGCTGATCGTCGAGATCAAGAGCCGCAGCGAGTACAAGCATACCTATCTGGAGGAGCTTTGCCGCGCAACGATTGCCGAGCTCAAGACCTACCCCGGCCCTTACTGCATCGAGAGCTTCGACCCCCGCGTCGTGGGCATCGTGCGGCGGCAGGCCCCCGGTCTGCTGCGCGGTCAGCTGGTCGACAGCTACCGGAGCTACCGCAAGACCGGTGCGCATCCCGTGCCCGCGTTCGTGTTCTCCCACTGCCTGGGCAACTTTTTGGGGCGGCCTGATTTTATCGCCTGGTGCCCCGAAAAGCGCAACTGGGCCGTGCGTCTCTGCGCACGCCTGGGTGCCATGATGGTCATGTGGACCGCCCTGCCCGAGCATGACACCCGGAAGCTCGAGGCCGAGAACGACGCGGTCATTTTCCAGTGGTACGCGCCGAAACAGCAGTATAAGTAATGCGTATGGCCGTTGCCGTTGCGGGCGGATATGGAATCCGCCCCTACGGACAGGGTGCCGCGTTCCGTCGTAGGGGCGCATTCAATATGCGCCCGCCACCCGCCGCGCACTGAACACATAAAACGTGCAGCCCCCGCATACATTGCATTGACAATGTGTGAGGGGGCTGCGCTTATGTTTTTATTTACCGTTACAAAACCCGGTCTGCGGCAGGCGGGCGCGCTGGCTCTGTGCGCCGTCTGCCTGTGCGGCACGGTGGCCGCGGCGGTGCATTTTTCCGGTGGGGCAGTCACGGCGTCCGCCGCGGCGGTGCCGGGCATCGAGACCACGCAGGACATCGGGACTTATTTTACCGGCTACGGCTTTGACACCGATCTGGCCAGTGCGGCGGTGGACAAAGTGAAGATCCCCAAAAAGTGGGACGACAGCTTTGCCGCCTTCAACCAGATCGTGCAGGAAAGCGGCCTTGACCTGGCCGATTACAAGGGCAAGACCGTGGAAAAGTGGACTGTGCTCTGCCCGCAGCTCTCTACGGGCGATCATGACACCTACTGTGTGCTGCTGGTCTACAAGGCTAAGGCCGTGGGGGCATATTTACTGCAAAAGCCGTCCGGCGAGGTGACAGGGCTTATCACTGCCGCCAAGGCCGGCGCCGAAGCCGCTTCGGAGGAGGAAACCGTGGAAATTTCCGCCGACGCCTACCCGGAGGAGTAAACGCCGTGGACGCTGCAAGGGCGGGCATTGCTCGTCCGCGCACACGCCGTAGGGGCGGATTCCATATCCGCCCGCGGAGCTTTACGTCGGCTGCTTTTTATTCATCCAACCACCGCTCCCGCGGCAGCGCAAACACCGCGCCGCAGAGCAGCAACAGAGCGGGGTCGCTGGTCAGGTGGGTGACCTGGCTCTCCATGTAGCCATAGGCCAACATGACCAGAAGGCAGGCCACGGCCTGCCACTGCCCGCGTCGGGCATAGCCGTACAGCGCCGTCATCATCAGCGCGCAGACCAGCACGACCATCACAGGGCCGGTCAGGTAGAGCAGATACACAAAAATATTGTCCAGCGCGGGCCAGTCCGGGAGCATCTGGCCCGCAATTTTTATGTCGAACACCCGGTATGCCGTTACCATAAAGTTCAATATGAGTTATCAGCAGTTTCTGAAATGTGAT
>ERZ772818.3216-NODE-3216-length-11390-cov-4.782532_pt1 | contig 11390 bp, 10 predicted proteins | sample MGYA00580837_ERZ772818 | MGnify/ENA primary metagenome ERZ772818 (study PRJEB29015, sample SAMEA2737671) | human gut metagenome | biome: human gut; feature: human-associated habitat; material: faeces | place: China | collected 2012 ...
ACATTCTTTGGCTATTTTCAGTACCCATGTACTCATAGCATCCATATGTGTATGAATAATTTTATAATTATTGTTTTTAAAAATTTTCTTTAAATAGGAGGGATATGTAAGTGGATGTTTGCTCTTTTGAGGCACAACATATATATTGCCTCCTAGCTTTTTTATTTCGTCATCATAATACCCACATCCACCTGCATTGTGAACGATAAAATCTATCTGAACTTTTTCATGGTTAAAATTTCGATAATAGTTCATCATGTATGATTCTATACCTCCACGGTTCATTAGACCACCGTTTACATATAAGAGACGAATTGGATTGTTTTTTATCATATTTTATTTAAATTTTGTGGCAATAATTCAGCGTATAATATTTCTTACATTTTATGGGGAGATCAATTCTGGAGAGTGAAAACTGGTATGAAATATGAACTATAAAACCACAGGTAATAGCAGTAATAAGTGATATTAGTACAATTAATAAAGTGCTCCATTTTTTTGTCATATAGTCTATGATTCTCCACACTATTAATGAGGGAAGATACCAAAGATGTAGAAATGGAAGTGTATAATTAAAATTTAATCCTGTAGGTCTTAATGTATAGAGAGTTTGATATATAATATATATTTCTAATAAGCTAATAGTTTTGATAAAAAATCGTTTACTATTAACATTGCTTACATAGCCTGATAAAAATACGAAAAGAGGCATATGAAATAAGTATATAAAATTGTGAAGGAAATTACAACCGAATGATGTTAAATTCATTTCTAATAGGTGCCCCATAATAACAAGAAGAATAAGAATAACTTTTAAGGAGTCAATCCTTCTATCTCGTATTTTTATTTGAGCTCCTTGTATATTATTTTTATGTAAAAGTTATCTTAGTTTAGTTGTAATTGGCAGATAATTATTTAAAGACTTTAAAAGGAAGTAAGCCAGTTTTTAAGGTATTTGTATCATACGTTAAAGTTGGCTTACATATCCTTTTATTTAAAAATTATTTATAGTTAAAAATAATGAGTAAAGAGAATTATCTTTGTACTCTACCACTGGTAGATCCATTGATAAGATTGTCAATTTCTTTTATTGAAACTTGATTGTAATCACCTTTAATTGTGTGCTTTAGACATGCTGCAGCTGCTGCAAATTCAAGAGCCTTTTGATTATCATCAGGATAGGTTATAAGGCCATAAATCAATCCTCCCATAAAAGAATCACCACTTCCAACACGATCTACAATATCTGTTATATCATAACGACGAGACTGGAATAAGTTTTCTCCATCATAGAGAATCCCTCCCCAAGTATTATGATTTGCATTTATTGCTCCGCGAAGAGTTAGAGCTATTTTCTTACAGCGAGGAAATTTATCCATCATTTGCTTACATACTGAAATGAATGAAGATTGCTCTATTTTACCATTTGTATGATTGACATCAAAACTTTCTGGCTTAATGCCAAATACTTTTTCACAATCTTCTTCATTTCCCAATATAATATCACATCCAGCGACAAGCTCCGGCATTATTTCTGAAGCTTTTTTCCCGTAATTCCATAAATTACTTCGGTAATTGATGTCGCAACTTACTGTAACTCCCATAGCATTTGCTGTTATAATAGCTTGCCGACACATTTCAGCCGCATTTCTGGATAAGGCTGGAGTTATACCTGTCCAGTGAAGCCATTGAGCGTTTTTAAGAATTTCATTCCAATCTAATATACCGGGATTCATGGTGGCAAAAGCAGAATTCTCTCGATCATAAAATACGCGTGAAGGGCGTGCGTTACTACCTGTTTCCAAATATAAGATTCCTATACGTTTCCCATTACGTATAATCCGTTCTGTTCCTACCTTATATGAAAGTAAATCCTTTATGCATTTGTCTGCAATGGGATTATCGGGTAAACAAGTTATATATTCTGTAGGAATACCATAATTTGATAATGAAACAGCAACATTAGCTTCGGCACCAGCAAAACTTACATCCAAATGGCTGCACTGGGTTAAACGTAAATATTCGGGGGCTCCTAATCGAAGCATTATTTCACCGAATGTGACTACTTTCTTCATTTCTGATACAAATTCTTATACATCATCTCAGCAATAACAAAATCTTCCTCCCAGTCAATATCTTTAGAATGGAGTTCATCCATTAAGAATAATAAAGGCTTTTTACCAATTCTATTTGCCATCTGAGTATATACATCCCGTTTTGCAAGAAAAATAGCGTGATTTATTTCGTATAAAGGCGCTAAATCCTGTGTTCTTGGCCATGGTATATTTGTATTATTATTTACAAGGTGACCAGCTTTATCCAATAAGAAATTTCTAAGTTCTTTAACACTCACTAAAGAATCATATCCTGCATTTAATTCTGACAAGTATTTATCAATTGCCGAATCATAAATATCAGCTCCCGCAAGAGGAGTTGTTACATGTCCCCATAATATGTGGTCAGCATTTGTTATTGTAGGTACATAACGAATAAGATCCTGAAGGTTAGTGCTACTCAAACATAGTTCTTCTGGGCGTGGAATGATACGTAATCTACTATCAGATGTATATTTTTCTGCAATATGCATGCATGTTTCATCATTGGTAGATAATATAATCTCATCCAGCTGATTAGTTGCTAATAATTGCTTAATTTTATTTTCAAGTAATCCCCCTTCTATCCCAGCAAAGGGTCGTGTATTTTTATTAGGAACGCGTTCACTACCTTTACGGGTAGGAAGGAAAAATGCTACTGTATTTGACATAATTACAGAAATTGATAAATAGATTCTACTTTAAGTGATTTATACAAACTTGGAGTAAGAGATCTTAATCTTACACCCTGAATTTTATTTATATTCTCAAATATAACTTTGTTTTCATTGGAAAGTTCCATTTCCTTTTCAGATAAAACCTCTCCTTTATACCCATCATAACCTACAACATTTATTTCTTCAACTTCCATAGCCAATGCAGCCTGTAAAGCTAATGTTGTACATGAATCACAATATGATTGGGTAAAAGTAATTTTATCAAGTTCAAATGTTAATCGTTCCGCGTAAGCAGGTACTTCTGTTCCCATCATACGGGGATAGGGAGGCAGTAAACAAATTCCGCTAAAGTCCGACTCTGATATATTTAGACTTAATCGTTTAGCTTCATTCCCAACTAAGCAATAATATTTAGGATTTGGTAATGAATTATATAAAGCTGCATGTCGGGCTGTAACAAAAATGATTGGTATACTAGGATTAAGCAATGCATATTGCTTAATCGCGTGCAGATGCTCTATACATGAATTTCCACCACCTAAAATCAATACTTTTGCTGTTTGCTGAGATTTAAAAAGAGGATAACGTGCATTATCTTTAATATTATTTTTCTTATTATCTAGAGCTCTTACAATACTATTAAAACTGTATGCACGATTACTTACCCATTCCATTACTTCTTTTTGAGGTAATGAGTTCGCACCAGATAGCATATAGGGCAAATTGGTTCCCCAATTATATTTTTCAAATAGCGGATGGAAAGCAGAAATAACATCGCCAAGTACATTGAAATCAACATACATGCCATTTTTATTCAAATATGTAAGAAGCAATTCCATATTTAGATTACCAGCTCCACGTCCCATACCTAAAACTGTAGCATCTACAAAGTCTGCCCCATTCTCAATAGCTGTCAAAGTGTTTATTAGTCCTAATTGTAAATTATTATGCCCATGAAATCCAACAGGAACTGTTGTCTTTTCCTTTACGATTCTGAGCATGTTTTTAACGTCATCAGGGGTTACACCTCCAAATGAATCTACCATGCAAAATAAATCAACAACTCCATTTAATTGGCTTAATTTTTCAAGAAAACCAGGGTATTCATTCCATTTTGACATGTACATAGTATTAAAACCAACTTCAAACCCCATTTTTTTGACTCCTTTTGCCAATATCAGAGCACGATCAAAATTTGCAGGATCAATAGCTATACGAATCATATCCGCCAGCCCTTGAATTGGTTCAAGTAATGCTTCTAAATCCCCTATGCGAGTATTTTTTTCATTCAACATTACTACTATTTTTTTTACACATTTTTTTCGTAAATTCCTAAGAGTTGATACTGGAGTATAACCAAACTCGCCCAAATATTCTTCAGAAGGATTATTGCGATAACCGATTTCTAAATAATCAATTGGAAGCTGATTCATTGCTTCGATATAAGATTCTACTACAGTTGAAGGAAAGTCCCAATTGGTGTAATATCCTCCATCACGTAGTGTACAATCTAAAATCTTAAAATGATTTTTGTTATTACTATTTCCCATTTATCAAAATACTTTATGATATAAATTTATAGCTGTTGAAAAAATTCAAATATTCGTTTTTCATACTCTTCCCATGTATAGTTTAATGCTGTAGTTCGTGCATTTTTACTTAGGGTTTCTAAGTTAGATATATTATTAATGAATGTATCTATTTTATTTATCATATCTTTGTCGTTTCCTGCCTTAAAAATGTATCCATTATATCCATTAATTATTGCATCATTTCCTCCAGAACTATCTGATGTTAATACAGGAAGTCCAGTACTTAATGCTTCTAATATGACAAGACCAAAACCTTCTCCTAATGTTGGAAAAATGAAAGCATCTGCTTGTTGATAATACTGAGATAATTTATCATTCGTGACATAACCAATAAACTTGATATTAGGAGCGTTGCTGTATTTTTTATAGAGGAAATCATTTGAATCGTATTTGCCAACTAGTGTCAAGATTACTTTATCTTTATAATAATCTTTAATAATAGGAAGTAAATGATGAAGACCTTTATAGTAAGTAATTTGCCCAACATATATTAAATGTATCTTGTCTTCTTGTTTTTGATGTATAGTTGATTTGAAACGTGACAAATCAACCCCATAAGGTATTTTTATTAATTTCTCCTTGGGTACATGACTATACATGTAGCTTTTTTTTACAAACTCCGATGCAACAAATATAAAATCACTCAATTTTATTTCCTCTTCATATAAATGATTCCTATTATTCTCCCATAAAAATGGAAGTTGTTTCTTGAAAATTAAATGATTCCCCATTTCCATATCTTGCTCATATACCATTCGAATATAGAGTCTATTAACGGTAGATGCATCGAGAATTCTCTTTATATGTGGCGCATTTTTTTGCAGATAAGAAAAGCAAGGAACGGCAGTATTATCATACATTATAACTGCATCTACTTGGCGTTTGATTGCCAATTTAGCTATAGATTTACCAAACTGCATGATCATAAATCTATCAAGAAAATTATACAATCTTTTGAATGGTAATCTCATTAATAATAAGATAATAAGTCCGAGCAACTCATATTTTTGAATGACATCATTATCATCTAGGGTTTCACATCTGCGCAATTTTGCTTTTTTGAGATCATTCTCCTTTAAAAAATGAAATATTTTAGACGTGAGATTGTTTTCTTTATAGTAAACTGTTGTTACGTAAGCGTCTAACAAATTTCTTCGTTTTAAAGCTGTTGCTGTTCTATAAGAATGTTGTTTTCCTGGGTGAGCAATTAAAACTTTCATATTCTATATTTTTTTTTCATAAATAGTACAGGTGCTAATGTCATTACTACCATATAAAAATTCATAGGCATATATCCAGCATTTACGCAGGAAAATGCAATAGAAAATAGCATTGAAAAAAGAATCAAGTCGTGATCATTGGCATTCTTTTTTAAAAAAAGTTTACGCCCTCTTCCAAATATATAACCGAATAGATACATAAAAAAGATACATCCGATAGTTCCAAATTCATAATAATACTCTGAAATATTATTAAGTGCTGTTCCTGTTGTTAAAATTTGAGGACCAAATGCTTCTGTCATTCTATCAAATAATTCTGTTTTAGGCTTTTCTGGCCATATCGCACGAGGAATAATGAAATAGATAGTCTCCCAAATCATTGTATTTCCCCAAGTAAAACTGTGATGTTCAGGGAAAATTTCTGTAAATCTGTAAAAGACTTTATATAGTGTAAAATTGGATTCAAAAGGACTTAAAATATTATTAGTGAAACTATACCCTTCTGTATTTACCCCAGTACCTGTTCGTAGTCCTCCGCGGATAAATTCAACAATTGAAGCAAAGAGTAGAGCTATGAATGCTAATATTCCGACTAATGTGGCTTTGGGGTTCTTCATTTTTTTAGCAAATACGTAAATAATGATAGTTGATGTTAATTGGATAATAATGAATCGATATCCAGCAAACATATAGGCTAAAAAAGTTAGTACAAAAGTTATGATCTTTAGAGAAACTCTTTTTTCATAAATAAATATATACATGTATGAGGCAATCATGCAACTTCCAAAATTGAATAGAAATCCTAATGGGGTTTGCGCTCTTTGAGCTTGATTTACTTCTCCTTCTATTCCCATTGTAAGTAGATAAGATAAAGATGCTCCACGAGCAGATATCCATGAAATTGAATAAATGATCCAAGAAACTCCCCAAATAATGTATGCTGTTCGTAGAAGATTTTTGGTATTTTGATGTAAGGCTGTATCTCTGTTTATGTGATTATTATTAGAAAGTTTATAAAAACCTTTCGCTGAATATACAGGTTGGTAGTAACCTAAAAGTAAAGAACCAAAAGAAATTGCCACTAGGAAGCTTCCCATAAAACAACCGGGTAATATATTAACGCCTACTAAACGATATGATTTGTGTATGATATCGATTATAGGTTGATATACAAAAATACCCATATACATAGCATATATTACTACAATTGGTTCGAATACAAACAAATCTTTTCGTCTGAATATTATATATCCATAGCTGGACATGATTATATATAAAATTGTAATAATATTATATGCAAAATTTTCTTCATCTGATAATATAGAAGGGCGGAAAAATATTATTAATACGAAGCCTATCAGAAAGATTAAAATTAGTTTTAAAGGGTTATTTTTCATAAGTTTTTTTAATTATCGCAGAATATAGTGAATAAGATAAACATATTACTATAGCTTTTAATTTTGTTTGCCAGCGGAAAAAAGAATTTGTCAATATGTGAAATAAATTGTGGCGAACAATATATAAGGCTTTTGGTTTTTGCTTATTATAAAATTCTTTCTCAATGTCTTTATTTGCAAACCCATATCGAATTGCATTGGTTAATAAATTAATTTTTATTATGATAAGATGATTGTTAATAATAGGATAAAGTTCTGGATGCTCTTCCGAGATGATTTTTGCTAAACGTTCGCTTTGTGATTTAAAGTGTTTAATACTTGATTTGGATAAACTATTGGAACATTGTCTCCAATAATATAAAACTGCATTGATGACAAGATATGATTTGCATTGTTCAAAAGCTCTATAACTCCACATAACATCTTCAGAGAAAGCACCAACTTCAAATGCAATATTTTGAATCATTTCTCTTCTGTATATTCTACACCACACGCCTACCTTATTACTTTTTAAATATTCTGCAAGAATATTTTCTCTATATTCTTTTATTTGAAAAAATTCTTTACTTATCTGCAATTTTTCCTTATGTTGTGTCACATTGCATTCAATTATGTCTGCATTTTTCCCATTATTTATTAATGTCTCAAACATTAAAGGGCTGATTATATCATCACTATCTACGAAGGCTAAATATTTTCCTGTTGCGATTTTAATACCGCTATTACGTGCACTTGATAAACCTTGATTATTTTGATGTATTACTATAACTCTGCTATCTTGACGGGCATATTCTTCACAAATGCTAGGGCATTTATCAGGGGATCCATCATTGATAAGAATTACCTCTATATTTTTTAGTGTTTGATTTAATATGCTATCGATACATTCTCGAATATAATTCTCAACGTTATATATAGGAACTATAATACTGATTATTGGAGTCATACAAATACTTGTTATTTTTATTTTTGAACTTTAGGTGATTTTCTTATAGGAGTCTGATAATTTATAAATTTCTAAAACTAATATTTAAGATTGATATAACATAAATAAAGTGTTTGCTGTTTGAATATTGTTAGTTATTTCTTGTCTTAAAAATGACAATAAATTTGAGTGCATTCTTAATTTCATAATTGTTAGAAAGTTTATATTACCTTATGAAATTACTTTTTGCAAGTCAATAATAATCTACTAGATAGATATTTAAAGTAATATTTATATAAATTCATGAATATCACTTATAGTCTTTATTCCTATTTTTTTATAAAAAGAAATGATGTTATCGTCTGATTCACCAACTGCAGACGATAAAGAGATGACTTTAAATCCTAGTTTTTTTGCATTTTGTAATCCTGTACTTTTTATTCCTATGATAGTAAGTGGAATACCTATATTCGCTGAGTAAAAATTTTCAACGCCCGTAAATCTGCTTAATTCATCGCAATTTTGCAATGCACTCAGTTGACTTTCTTCGCGGGGATGATATTTATAAAAAACTTGTTCTCCTTTCTGTCTGCATATTGTCACCACATATTTAATACTTTGTTCTATTTTGTTTAAATCTTTGTAGACATCTAATTTATCCATGACAATAAGAATAGAATTAGGCGGTAAGCGATGTTCTTGTAAAGGTGGGTACATTGTTGTTAAACCATGACAGAATTCTTCGTTTGTTATACCTATAATTTCTTTTGAATTATATTCTTTACGTTGTTTCCCTGGAAATGTTAGATAAGCTTTTTTTAGAATATGGTTTGCACCCATGTAGTATCCTCTAAAATCGTAGAAATGCCCTAATCCAAATATATATTTTAATAAAAGTTTTCGGATAGTGCGTGTAGCTTTATTTGTTGAAAAACCAGAAACGTCTATAGTATTTCTAAAATATGGATACGAACCATCTTCCAGCCAAATGTATTCTGCATTAGGGTTTTTTTTATAAGTATATTTCAGAATGAACAATTCTGGAATACACTCATCACATACCTCAAATATTTTATCAAATGGTCTAGATACATAGTTATGTATTTCTTTTAGGTCACTAGGGTATCTCTTAAATTTTTCTTTCCATGATTTATTTATTGAAGGAAATGTTCCAACGCGAATTAAGACACGGGTAAAAATCGAATAAAGACGATCACATAATTCATCATTTAATTTGAAATCTGTAAACAAGATTAAATAATTCTGATCTTGTGCGAATCTCCCTGTAGTTAGGGAAATAGCCAACAATAATTGAGCCTGTGAATGGCAAACAAAAAGATTTGTCATATTATATTTATATATTTATCATTTATAATATTGAGTCATATTGTCAGACTACTCTGTAGTAGGGTAGAATTTTATTTCCACATACTGTGTATTAGTTTAATAATCTGCCTTTTCTCATATTTTGTTAGTCCAAAAATAAATATAAGACCACATAGAATAAAGCTATTAATAATGAGTAAAATTATTAATCCTTGTAGATCCGATTCTGTATATTTAGCTAGAAAATAGCAAATTATGGACGACAATAAAGCTACGAGTATACTACGTGAAATAACATTGGATATTAAATCTTTAGCTTTTATTATACTAACTTGTGTTGCATAGTATATGCGCAAAATGCAAGTAAGAATTTCAAAAATAACAATGAAAAAAATTAAATATCCTGGTTCTTTTGTTACTTTTCCTATAATATAACTTAAAGGAAGAGCTAAAAGGTTTGCAATATCTGGAATTAACATAAATTTAGTTATTCTATTGGTCGCCAAAACTGCAGTACGTATAGGTTCAAAGGCTGCATACGTAAGGCTTAAAAAGATGATACACTGCACAAACTCTATGGTATACTTAGGGGGAGCACCTAACCATAATTGCATGATGTATTCAGTGCGGAAGAGAAAAGGTATCATAATGAAATAAATCATGAATACTTGCATTTTACTGCCACTATATATAAGCTTCTTATGTAACTCAATTTCACCACTTGCATAAGTTTTAGTAATTTGAGGTGCTATGGCTTTTTGAATATTTTGTGCAAAGGATAAAATAGAATTTTTAAGTTGTAATGCTATGGTATAAATGGCATTTATTGCTACTCCAAAAGTCCAATTAATAACAAAAGTAACACCTTGGCTTGATATGATCTGTAATATTCCTGATGTAGTAGATACACCTGCAAATTTGAGTAATTGTCTAATTTGACTTGTGTTAATAATAAAATGATATTGTGCTTCTGGAAATTTTATGACGCAATAAATTTGATAAATAATTCGTATTAATATGCTTATTAAAGCCATAAATATTGCATAAAACAATAGACGATTGTCTAAATATGACAAGCAATAAGCTGAAGTACATGTTAATATAACTTGTAGAATTGAAATAAAGGCGAACGCATTCATTTTCTCGTGCGCAATAATTAGGGCATTATAGGGAATACTTATTACATTAATAATACAAGTTAAAACAGATAACTGAAAGACCCATTGCGCTGCAGTCATGCTCGCTTGTGGTATATTTACTTTGTTATTTAGGAACCATAAACCAACAATTTCTAATAATATCAAGACTAATATAGATAAAATGAATATGACGTTAAGTGATGAACAAAAAATACTATTAGGATTACCTTCTTTTTTCCCCATTTCAAATGTGATGAATCTCTGAATAGCCGTCCCAACTCCGCTTGTTAAAATCATAAACATATTGACTATACTTCCTACGACTCCATATACTCCCATATCTTCAATCCCTAAATTGGCTAAGACTAATCGAGTCGTCCATAGATTGAGCCACATTGTGAATAACATTCTAACATAAAGTAGGCAACTATTTTTTAAAATTCTATTTTTATTATAGTTATCTGACATGTCTTGTTTTACAATTAAAGTATTAATTATATTTTCATTTTCCTAGAATCCATTTAAATCTTTTATTTATGATTTCTATGCTTATGTATATTATTGACCAAATAAATATTTGTTCAATAATCTTGTATACTATAAGATTAGGAAATATTGGTCTTATATATTGAGCTGATATTTGAATAAATAATAGATGCAGTGATAAGATAATCAGTGTATTGTTCCCGATATATAAAATAATATTTTTAATATATTGTCTAATTTTAAATGTCGACAGAATGAGAAAGCCTGATGTCCCCATTATAGATAAAAGAAGATAAAGGATTTCTGGACTTGGAATATAGTTATTTTTTAAGTCAAGAGTTTGTTTGGTTATTAAAACAATGATTCCTGGTATGCATATTAAAAAAAAAGAAAGTAGTATTTTATTTGCTTTTGTAATAGAAGGTAGTGGGATTGTTTTTGAAAGATGTCCTAAACCATAGTAAAATGTAGCTATAAATGTGCTACACATACTATATGAAATATTAAAATTAATTCTATTTAAAGTTATTCCTAT
>ERZ772818.3221-NODE-3221-length-11376-cov-3.260843_pt1 | contig 11376 bp, 9 predicted proteins | sample MGYA00580837_ERZ772818 | MGnify/ENA primary metagenome ERZ772818 (study PRJEB29015, sample SAMEA2737671) | human gut metagenome | biome: human gut; feature: human-associated habitat; material: faeces | place: China | collected 2012 ...
AAAGTCTCTGAAGAGATAAGATGGGAAAGACTGTTCCGGATCAGATTCCGGGGCAGTCTTTTTGCTGCCTGTATGATGCTTCTGAAACGACCTTTCGATGGGCCGGAATCGACCGCATAATTCAGCCCAATCGACCGCACGATGAGGCCGCATCGTACTACTCGATGACGGGGCATCGTGCGGTCAATTCCTGGGCATCGTGCGGTCGTTTCTCAGTTTTTTATATTATCTTTGCCCGAAACAATGATTAATACAACGCAGAATGAGAGTGATAGATTTGATTACTTCTTCAGAGAAGACCGCTTTCTCTTTTGAACTCCTTCCTCCGTTGAAGGGGACAGGTATCGAGCGTCTTTATGGAGATATTGATAAACTGAAAGAATTTGATCCCAAATATATCAACATTACGACTCACCGCAGTGAATATGTGTATCAGGAACTGGGTGACGGACTTTACAAACGCCAGCGTTTGCGCCGCCGTCCGGGAACGGTAGCCGTGGCAGCAGCCATCCAGCAGCGTTACGGCATTACCGTGGTGCCTCACATGCTGTGCAGCGGCTTTACGCGGGAAGATACGGAATATGTTCTGCTTGACCTGCAGTTCCTGGGTATTACAGATGTGCTGGTGCTCCGGGGAGATAAGGCTCGTCACGAATCGGCTTTCGTGCCGGAACCGGGCGGCAATGCCCATGCCATTGAACTGGAGGAACAGATCAACGACTTCAACCGGGGAATCTTTGTCGACGGTTCTCCTATCCGTGCGCCGCATACTCCCTTCAGTTACGGAGTGGCCTGTTATCCGGAAAAGCATGAAGAGTCGCCGAATGCAGAACAGGATCTGTTATGGCTTAAACGGAAGGTCGAGACAGGAGCCGACTATGCGGTAACCCAGCTGTTTTATGACAACAACCGCTATTTCAGCTTTGTCAAGCGGGCTCGGGAGGCAGGAATTACAGTTCCCATCATTCCGGGCATCAAGCCGTTCAGCAAGCTGAGCCAGCTGACCATGGTTCCGAAGACCTTTAAGGTGGATTTGCCAGATGAACTGGCCCGTGAAGCCTTGAAGTGCAAGACTGATGAGGAAGCACGTGCCTTGGGAACCGAATGGTGTATTCACCAGTGTCGTGAACTGATGGCGGGCGGAGGGCCGAGTCTCCATTTCTATACGGTGGGAGCAGTAGATGTTGTCAGAGACGTGGCAAAAGCCATTTTCTGATGATAAAAGGGATAGAAACCAGTTTTAGCGATCGATAAACGTGTTTGGATTTAGTGATATTATAGGTCAGGATTCGGTTAAGGAGCGGTTGCGTGAGAACGTGCGCAACGGCCGGACTCCGCATGCCTTGTTGTTCACCGGTCCTTCCGGATGCGGAAAACTGCCTATGGCTTTGGCTTTGGCCCGCTATCTTTGTTGTGAACATCCGGATGAGATGGAAGCCTGCGGCACTTGTCCTTCCTGCATACAGATGAACCGGCTGGTGCATCCTGACGTGCATTTCGTATTTCCCATCGTGAAGAAGAAGGCCGGACGTGATTCCGTGTGCGATGACTTCCTGCCGCAGTGGAGGGAAGCCCTCATGAAGAATGCCTATCTGACGCCTGACGAATGGATGCGCGTGCTGGGCTCTGACAATCTTCAGCCGCAGATTTATGTGCGTGAAAGCGATGAGATTCAGCGCAAGCTTTCGCTGAAATCCAGTCGGGGAGGATGGAAGGTCATGATTATCTGGCTTCCTGAAAAAATGAATGCGGAGTGTGCCAACAAGCTTTTGAAACTGTTGGAAGAACCGCCGCAGCGGACACTGTTCCTTTTGGTCAGCGAGGAACCCGACCTCTTGTTGTCTACCATTGTGAGCCGTACACAGCGCATATCCCTGCCGCCGCTGGAGGAAAAACCATTGGCCGACTGGCTGGAGCGGAAGTTTATGCTTCACCCGGAAGATGCAGCCGATATCGCTCACCGTTCGGAAGGAAGTCTGACCAAGGCTATGGAGAATATCAGTCTTGGCGACGAACAACGCATGTATTTCGAAAGCTTCGTATCGCTGATGCGTCTGGCTTACAAGCGTGATATCCGGCAGTTGAAAGCCTGGAGCGAACAGGTTTCTTCGTTGGGAAGGGAAAGACAGAAAGGGCTGCTGGTCTATTGCCAGCGCATGATTCGTGAAAACTTCATGTTTAATTTCCATGCTTCCGACCTGAGTTATTTAAGCCCTGATGAACGTCAGTTTGCAACCCGTTTTTCTCCCTATATCAATGAGAAGAACGTGATGCCTGTCATGGAATTGCTGGAAGAGGCCCAGTTGCATGTCGGGCAGAATGTGAACTCAAAGATGGTATTCTTTGATGTTGCCTTGCGTATGATCGTGTTGTTGATCCGCTGACCCTCGGACAGTTTTTATTTTATAATTGTTAACGAATTGCGGATAATTCAAAATAAACCTTTATCTTTAAAGGCGCTCTTTCGGACATCCGGAAACTCAATGGGCAGCATGGACCTGAAAACCGGAGTTAACCTGAAAGAAGCTTTCCAAAAACGATAAGAACAATGAGTAAATATCTATTAAAGAATGGTAGCGGTTCGTTGTGTTGCCGGGGTTGCGGCCGTCAGGACAACAAGCTGAATACCTATGACTGGCTGGCCGATATTCCGGGTAATTCCGACGAACAGGAAATGGTCGAAGTCCAGTTTAAGAATACCCGAAAGGGATATTATCGCAACTCCAATCGCCTGCATCTGGAGAAAGGAGATATTGTAGCTGTCGAGGCGAGTCCGGGACATGATATCGGAACGGTTACGCTGACCGGACGTCTGGTAGCTCTCCGTATGCGGAAAGGCGGCCAGAAGCCCGATGCGGAAATCCGCCGGGTGTACCGGAAGGCAAAGCCCGTAGACCTGGAGAAATATGAAGAAGCCAAGAAACGTGAGCATGACACGATGATCCGTTCCCGCAAGATTGCCGAGGATCTGGGCTTGCAGATGAAGATTGGCGATGTGGAATATCAGGGTGACGGCAACAAGGCCATCTTTTATTATATCGCTGATGAACGCGTGGATTTCCGTCAGCTGATCAAGGTTTTGGCTGAGGCTTTCCGTGTGAGAATCGAAATGAAGCAGATCGGTGCCCGTCAGGAAGCCGGACGTATCGGTGGAATCGGTCCTTGCGGACGTGAACTTTGTTGTGCTACCTGGATGACGAGTTTTGTTTCCGTATCTACCAGCGCCGCACGTTTCCAGGATATCTCACTCAACCCCCAGAAACTTGCCGGACAGTGTGCAAAACTGAAATGCTGCCTGAACTACGAAGTAGACTGTTACGTAGAAGCACAGAAACGTCTGCCTTCTAAAGAGATTGAGCTGGAAACCAAGGAGGGTACTTTCTATTTCTTCAAGGCCGACATCCTCAGCAACCAAGTTTCTTATTCTACAGATAAGAACTTCCCTGCCAACTTAGTCACTATTAGCGGGAAACGTGCTTTTGAAGTGATCGGCATGAATAAGAAGGGTATGAAACCGGACAGCCTGCTTGAAGAAGAAAGGAAAGCGGAGCCGAAGAAACCGATAGACTTGTTGGAACAGGAAAGTGTAACCCGTTTCGACCGTAGCCGTAATAACAGTAAGGAAGGCAATAACGCCAACCGAAACAAGAAAAAGAAAAAAGGAACTCCCAACAACCGACCGCAACAACAAGTAGAAGGGACTAATCGTCCGCAGCAACCGCAACGGGAAAACGAGGGTCGTCCACAACCTGCGGAAAACGGAAACAGAGGAGATCGGGAAAACAGACCAAGAAATAATAATAACAACCGGAACAGAGGACAAAACCAGGGACGGAATAATGAGAACAGACGTCCGGAGAGAAGACAGGAACGGCCACAAAACCAGGAACGCCCGCAAGGTCAGGAACGTGAACGCCCTGCAAGACCAGAACCCAGACCGGAAAGAAACCCAAATCAAGCGAAACCGCAAAATAATGAAAAGCCTTCTCAGGAATAGTTTATTCTGTCTGCTCGGTATTTGCCTAATGGCTGCCTGCAATGAGAATACCGTGTATCACTCCTATCAGTCCCTTCCCGACGAAGGGTGGGGAAAGAGTGATACACTCTCTTTTCTGATTCCTGTCACCGACAGTATTCCGCCTACACTCAGATTATTCGCGGAGGTTCGCAACAGAACAGATTACCCTTATCATAACCTGCATCTATTTATCAGTCAAAACCTGCAAGACTCTACGGTATGGCGGACGGATACTATTACTATAAACCTGGCTGATTCCACGGGAAGGTGGATCGGAAATGGCTGGGGAAGTATCTATCAATCAGCGGTCTTTATCAAATCCGTACGTCCTTTGTATCCTGCTAATTACACCTTCAAAATTATGAACGGGATGAAAGATGAGAAGTTGTCCGGAATCAATGACATTGGTATCCGAATTGAAAGACAGGAGAATTAGAAAATAAACGAACTAGAGTCTCCTGCCGCGCCCTGCATCTATCCGCAGGAAAATAAACAGCAATATCGTAAATCCCCATAAAGAAGAACCTCCGTAACTAAAGAAGGGTAATGGGATACCAATTACAGGAGTCAGCCCTAACACCATCCCTATATTGATAAATAGGTGAAAGAGGAAAATACTCACGACCGAATACCCATATACGCGACCGAAAGCAGACGGTTGCCTTTCGGAAAGGAATATCAATCTCAATATCAAAATAAGAAAAGCCAGCAAGACCGCGGCCGAACCTACAAACCCTTGTTCCTCTCCCACCGTACAGAAAATGAAGTCGGTATCCTGCTCAGGGACGTATTTCAATTTGGTTTGCGTTCCGTTTAAAAAGCCTTTCCCTGTCAATCCGCCGGAACCGATAGCAATCTTGGACTGGTTTACATTGTAGCCGGCACCGGTTAAATCTTCTTCCAAACCCAATACTACTTTAATACGGATTTGCTGATGCGACTCTAATATATTATCGAAGACATAGTTACTGGAATATAAGAATCCAATGGAGCCGATTGAGAATAAAGCAATCAGGAAATAAGAGCGCTGACGCTCGCTCAATGCCAAGTAAATCAAATAACCTACCACAACGACACAAAGCCCCCACTGCACCCACACCAAGTTGAAGGGTACCACGTATTCCGAAATCAGATAAGCCACGAGCAGCACTCCCAGCGAACCGCCGATAATATTCCGCGTGGGCTCCCAGCGCTTTTTATAGACCCACACCATGCCTCCGGCAAAGAGCAGTACCATCAGCAGCACGGCAAATTCTCCGATAGGCGTCGGTGTATCGGCAATCATCACCGCATCAAAACGGATGCCCACCACAAAGTAGGCCACTGCACATATACCCGAGAACAGTACCACGCCCGGCATTCCCTCCCGATAAAGCATCAGGAAAAATGCAGAGTACACCAATGCCGAACCCGTCTCCCGCTGTAGGATAATCAGCAACATGGGGAAGAGAATCAGGAAAGCCAACATAAGGGAGCTTTTCCAATTCTTCATCGTAAACGAGTAGGCGCTCATATACTTGGCAAGCGCCAGCGCCGTGGCAAACTTGGCAAACTCCGCCGGCTGCAAACTGACCGGCCCCAGGATGAGCCACGACCGCGACCCTTTCGTGTCGGGCGCAATGAATATCGTGACAATCAGCAACAGCATCAGCCCTATATATATAAGGTAGGAGAACATGTCATAGAGGGAATCATCCAGCATCAGCAGCACAAACCCCAGCCCGAAGGAACATATAATCCAGACAAACTGCTTGCCGGCACGCGTAGAGAAGTCCAGAAAGTCACGGTCACCATAATCATAACTCGCCCCACAGACACTGAACCAGCCGAATACAATCAGCAGCAGGTAAACGACAATCGTCACCCAGTCCAATGATTTCCATATGCTATCTCTCCTTGTCACCAATTTATTTACGATTTTACGATTTACTATTTACTATTGAAGTCACTCACCGTTCATCCCTAACCCCTAATCCTTAATCCCTAATCATCATCTCTCCTCATCTCCGTAAAGTATCACCCGGTTACTGAATTCTTCCGCCCGTATCTCATTCTCGGGCGACAGCTTTCCATGCAGATACTGGTCCATCATCATGGCACCGATAGGTACGCCATACGTGGCACCGAAACCACCGTTCTCCACATAGACGGCAATGGCTATCTTAGGGTTGTCCATCGGGGCAAAGCCCATAAAGACAGAATGGTCCTTGCCGCGGTTCTGTGCCGTGCCCGTCTTTCCGCAGACCTCCACACCCGGCAGGATGGCTCCCGCCATGCGGCAAGTGGCGCTACCCGTACTTCCGTCTACAGCGGCACGCATGCCTTTCACCACCATTTCATAATATTCGCGGTCGATGGTGGGATAACGGGGATTGCGATAGATGCTGTCCAGTTCATTGTCTTCTATCTCCTTCACGATGTGCGGAGTAATGAAATGCCCCCGGTTGGCAATGGTGGCACCCAGATTGGCTATCTGCAACGGGGTGGCGAGAATCTCTCCCTGCCCGATGGAGATACTAATCACCGTCAGACCGTTCCACGAACCCCGATAGGGCTTGTCGTAGAACTTTGCATTCGGTATCAGTCCACGCTGTTCGCCGGGGAGGTCGGTACCGAGCCGATAGCCGAAGCCCTGCGATACCATGTGGTCTTTCCATACGGTAATGGCATTCTGCGGCGAACCGTATTTTTTATCACCGAACATGCGATACAATCCCCAACAGAAATAGGAATTACAAGAGGTAGCGATGGCAGGAATCAGCGACAGAGGCGAAACATGTCCGTGACATCCCACATGAAGGCCTTTATGATTGAAACCATGCGCACAAGGGAAAGTCGGATAATCTTCGTGGATAATCCCTTCCTGAAGGAAGGTCAGCGCCTGCGCCGTCTTGAAGGTGGAGCCCGGCGGATAAGCTCCCATGATTGCACGGTTGAGCAAAGGTTTCCACGGATCCCGGGCCAGCTGCAAATGGTTTTTTCCTCTGTTTCGGCCGACCATCAGACGCGGGTCGTAGGAAGGAGAGGAGACCAGGCATAAGACTTCACCCGTAGAAGGTTCGATGGCAACAATACTTCCGATCTTTCCTTCCAGCAGACGTTCTCCCAGTTTTTGTAATTCAATGTCAAGGCTCAGTGTAAGATTCTTACCTGCTACCGGGGCTTTGTCGAACTTTCCGTCCATGTAATTGCCCTGAATTCTTCCTCGTGCATCCCGCAGCAGTACTTCAATACCTTTCTCACCGCGCAATTGTTTTTCGTAGGATCTTTCTACTCCCAGCTTTCCTATGAAGTCGCCGGGGATGTAATATTCATCATCTTCCATCTCCGTCTTGGATACTTCGCCGATATCTCCCAGAATATGTGCACCGGCATCATAGTTATATTGCCGGATGGTACGCCGCTGGATGTAGAATCCGGGAAACTTGAAAAGCTTTTCCTGGAAGATACCACAATCTTCAGCCGAGAGCTGGGTGAGCAGCACCTGGTTGGTGTAAGGCGAGTAACCGGGGTTTAACCGGCGGTCCTTGAGATCCTTGAATCGCTTGCGCAGAAATTCCGGTGTGATCTTGAGTGTGCGGCAGAGATCGGCAGTATCCAGAGACGTGATCTCTTTCATGATGACTGTGATGTCGTAAGCCGGCTGGTTATAAACCAGTAACTTTCCGTTGCGGTCGTAGATGACTCCCCGGCTTGGATATTGTATCTTTTTCAGGAATGCATTACTGTCAGCATTCTTCTTATAGTCTTCGCTCATGATTTGCAGGGAGAGCAGGCGTATAAGGAAGATGAGCACAATAAAGATTACTGCGCCGCCAATTGCATATTTTCGTTTTTCGAGATCGTAATTCCGTTCCACTAGTGTTTCCTCCTTATAGCTTCTATGCACAGGATACATACAATGGTTGCCAGCGTGTCACTGATGGACTTCAGCAGGATCATGCCTATACGATGGAATGAAAAGTAGTCTGTCAGATTCAGTATGGTGGCATGCAAAAGGACGGCAACAAGCAGGTAGCGTAAGAAAGGAGAGAATCCCATGGTCCGGATACCCGGCTCAAAATCACCGGTTGCGTCGCGGGTTGTTTGAGCTTGCAGAAGAGGCTGCCGGAAGAAAGCCAGTAACACCGAGGCTGTAGCGTTCAGTCCAGGCGTGTTGCTGAGTATATCGATACAGAGGCCCAGTGCGAACGACCAGAGCATGGTCTGATTACGTCCGGTATTCGAGTCTAGTTTCAGAATGAAATATACATATAGCAGCGGTTTGGCAAACTGATGGATATGTACATAGTTCAGTACCAATACCTGTAACAGGATTAATCCTGCAAACCATAATATGCGAGCCATCTTCTTTGTTTTTTGTCAATCGGGAAAGACTTTTCTTTCCCGGTTTAAAGATTGTTCATAAGGATCGAATCCTCCAATGCGGTTTGTTCTCCGTTGTCTGCCGGTACGATGACACATACATCGTTCAGGCGGGCAAAGTCTGTAAAGAGTTTGACGCGTAACAGATAAGACAATCCGTCCTGGCTGTCTGTCATGTCATCAACGGTTCCTATCGGAATACCTGCCGGGAATACGGCACTGTGTCCGCTGGTAACGATCGTATCACCCAGTGAAAACTCGGAGTGGCGGGGCATGTCCTTTACGAGTGCATAACGTGAAGATCCTCCGTCCCATTTCAGAAAACCGAAATAGGAGGTGCGTCTGATTTTACAGCTTATACTGCTTTTAGAGTTAAGTACAGGCAACACAACCGAATAATGCTCGCCTGCCAGATAAACGATGCCGACTACTCCATAGCCGGATATAACTCCCATTTCAGGACGTATGCCATCCGCTCTTCCCTTATCAATCGTGATGTAGTTGTCGGCCTGTGTCAGGCTGTTGTTTACAACTTGAGCATCAATCAACTGACAACCGAGAAGAGCGTCCTCGCGTAAGGACGCTATCTGAGTTGTATCTTTGTTGAAGCGTTCCAGTGCACGTGAAAGCTGTTCCACCTGCAGCTCCAAAGCAATATTGCGGTTCGTCAGTTGTCTGTTCACCTCTGTCAGGCCAAAATACTGGCTTACCTGTTCAGCAGTCTTGTGTACGAATCCGGCAGCTCCGTTGGCGCATGTAAAGAACACGCTGCCCTGGTAACTGTTAAAGCGGAACAGCAGCGTGATGCTGAATATTTCCAACAGTACGAAGAGCAGCCAGTGATCATGGCGGAGGAGAAAGTCAATCAAATGCCTCATCGCATCAAGAACGAGAAACGATCCACGTTTTTGAGGGCGATGCCTGTTCCTTTTGCTACGCTGAGCAGGGGATCTTCTGCCACATGGAACGGAATGTTGATCTTGTCAGTGAGACGTTTGTCCAGTCCGCGTAACAAAGCTCCACCGCCTGCCAGATAGATACCATTATTGACGATATCGGCATACAGTTCAGGCGGAGTGTTCTCAAGAGCGCTAAGAATTGCTGTTTCAATCTTGGCAATACTTTTCTCCAGACAGTGCGCAATTTCCTGATAGCATACAGGAACCTCCATCGGAAGTGCTGTGATGCGGTTCGGACCGCGTACGATATAATCTTCAGGTGCATCGTCGCCCAGGTCTGTCAGTGCAGCGCCTACATGGATCTTGATACGTTCTGCCATACGTTCGCTGACTTTGACATTGTGCTGGCGGCTCATGTATTCCTGAATATCGGCAGTCAGATCATCGCCTGCAATGCGGATGGAGTTGTTGGAAACAATACCACCCAGAGAGATAACGGCGATTTCAGTGGAACCTCCACCTATGTCAACGATCATGTTTCCTTCCGGTGCTTCCACATCGAGTCCGATACCGATGGCTGCTGCCATCGGTTCGAATACTAGATATACATCGCGTCCTCCGGCGTGTTCTGCACTGTCACGTACGGCACGCAGTTCTACTTCAGTAGAGCCCGACGGAACGCCGATGACCATACGTAATGAAGGTGTGAACAAGCGTCTTCCGGTATTTACCTTCTTGATCAGACCGCGCATCATCTGTTCGCAGGCATTGAAATCGGCGATCACCCCGTCACGAAGGGGTCTGACAGTACGGATATTGGGATTTTCTTTTTCGTACATCATCTTTGCACGTTCTCCCACGGCGATCATTTTGTCGGTACGCCGGTCAAGCGCAACGACGGAAGGCTCGTCTACCACGATCTTGTCATTACTGATAATGATGGTATTGGCTGTGCCAAGGTCCATCGCTATTTCTTGTGTGAATGAGAATAAGCTCATTTTTTACGTTAAAGATTAATGTTTGAAGTGTCTGAAGCCTGTCACAACCATTGCTATTCCATGCTCATTGCAGTATTGGAAAGAAAGTTCGTCCTTGATGGAACCACCCGGCTGAATAACGGCTTTGACACCTTCGTTTCCTGCTATTTCCACGCAGTCAGGGAAGGGGAAGAATGCATCACTTGCCATGACAGCTCCTTCCAGCTGGAAGCCGAATCCTTTAGCTTTTTCAATGGCATGTTTCAGTGCATCTACACGACTGGTCTGTCCCACTCCGGCAGCCAGCAGCTGTTTTCCGCGAGCAAGTACGATGGCATTGCTCTTGCAGTGCTTCACGATCTTATTGGCAAAGAGCAGGTCTTCCACTTCCTGTTCTGTAGGAGCGAGAGTTGTTACCTGCTTCAGATCTTCGCGGGTTTCAGTGTGTATATCTTTATCCTGTGCGAGAACGCCTCCCAGCATGGAACGGAACTTGAGGTTGCTGGTCTTTCCATTCTTGCGGGCCAGGATGATACGGTTCTTCTTCTGACGGAGAACTTCGAGTGCTTCTACGTCGTAGTCAGGAGCAACGATCACTTCGAAGAAGATTTTGTTGATTTCTTCTGCCGTAGCGAGATCGATCTTCTGATTGGTTGCAAGCACGCCTCCGAATGCAGATACCGGGTCGCCTGCCAGTGCGTCTTTCCATGCATCAAGCAATGTAGAACGGGAAGCCAGTCCGCACGGATTGTTATGTTTGATGATTGCGAAGGTCGGCTGAGCGTCGAATTCGTCGATCAGATCCAGTGCAGCTTCGATGTCGAGCAGGTTGTTGTAGGAAATTTCCTTTCCGTTCAACTGTTCGAACATATCTTCCAGGCGGCCGTAGAAATTAGCTTTCTGGTGAGGATTTTCTCCGTAACGCAACGGATGAGCCTCGTCCATGGCATAGCGGAATGCAGATCCTTCGCCTCCGTCAAACCATTGCCAGATGGCTGAATCATAGTGGCTGGATACGCCGAATGCCTGACGTGCAAACCATCTTCTTTCGTCCAGAGTGGTTTGTGCTCCGCGCTGTGTCAGGATATCGAGCAGCGGTTTGTACTGATGCTTGCTG
>ERZ772818.3233-NODE-3233-length-11339-cov-6.130982_pt1 | contig 11339 bp, 8 predicted proteins | sample MGYA00580837_ERZ772818 | MGnify/ENA primary metagenome ERZ772818 (study PRJEB29015, sample SAMEA2737671) | human gut metagenome | biome: human gut; feature: human-associated habitat; material: faeces | place: China | collected 2012 ...
ACAGTGATAATTAAAACATTACTAAAATGAATGATAGTATGATAGATAGTTTTTTATTATGTAATGTTTAGTTCAAACTCCTATACTATGAATTAGTTCAAATCCATACAAATATGAATCAAAATAGATTCAATTATCTTGGTTAGATATAAGGAATCTGCGGATATTTATTTCTCCAAAACAACTTTTATTACTGCTATTATTTGTTTTTTTGTGCAAAAGCTTCTACTTTTGGCTTCCATAAAAAATGATAATAACCGAAAATCTCTGATGACACATATTGGTGAACAAGAAAAGAAGAAAAAATTCGAGCAGTTTTTCATTCTTACTTTTCCGAAGGTAAAGGCTTTTGCATGGAAGATTTTGCGTTCGGAAGAAGATGCTGAAGATATTGCTCAGGATATATTTGTCAAGCTGTGGGATAATCCGGAAATCTGGGAAAATAAAGAAACATGGGATAGTTATATCTATACAATGGCTCGTAATCAGATTTATAATTTTTTGAAGCATCAGTCTGTAGAACTTAGTTATCAAGAGAAGCTGTCACAAGAAGATTCTCCTTCTTTTGAATTTGATATATACGATAAGCTTTATGCAAAGGAACTGCAACTTTTGATAAAACTTACTTTGGATAATATGCCGGAACAACGTAGAAAAGTTTTTTCTATGAGCCGACAAGATGGAATGAGTAATCAGGAAATCGCAGATAATCTGCAACTTTCTATTCGTACAGTGGAGCGCCACATCTACCTTGCACTACAAGAATTAAAAAAAGTCATCTTAATTGCATTTTTTTTCTATTTCAGTTGAGTAGTCCATTTTAGCTAGTTGTCTATATTATATAAGGCAAATCTAAAATGAAGAATTATATTCAAAAAATTATTAATGTATTCACTGCTTCCGAGCATAGTGAAAATGTGACCAAAGAAGTACATCAATGGTTAGTGGACGAGGAGCATGCTGATGAGAAAGATACAGCGTTGAATACACTATGGAAAGAAACAGAAGGAAAAGTTGATGCAGGCACATGGACTTCTTTGGAGAATGTATATCATAAAGTTGGAGTATCTGCCGACACTAAAAAGCAATATCGGCTGTTTCCCTGGAAATATGCGGCAGCAGTCGCTATGTTTGTTATAACCGTGTCTGGGACATTTTTATTAACAAAGAATGCATTTGAAGAGAAAACGGTTGCGATGATTGAGCAATATATTCCTGATGGGAAAACACATGAGTTTGAATTACCGGATGGTAGTCGGGTGCATGTGAATTCTGGTACATTATTGCTTTATCCGGATGCATTTAAAGGAGATACCCGTACTGTTTATCTGATAGGTGAAGCTGATTTCAAGGTTAAAAAGAATCCGGATAAACCATTTATTGTACGATCTGCAAATATGTCTGTTACTGCTTTAGGCACTGAATTTAATGTGGCTGCTTATCCTGAAGATCCGGAGATTGTTGCTACGTTGATTCAGGGCAAGGTGAAAGTTGACTATGAACAGTCGGATAACTCTTATATTTTGAGCCCAGGGCAGCAGGTTGTTTATAATCGAAAGACAGCTCAAAGTAAAGTAGCAGATGCGAATTTAGAAGATGTAACTGCTTGGAAAAGAGGACAGATTATATTTCGTGGAAGTACTATGGAAGAAATACTGTTGACTTTGGAAAGGCGCTTTGACATTACTTTCCAATATAATACGAATTTATTTACTAACGATGAATATAACTTTAGTTTTAGCAAGAATACAGATATTGGAGAAGTGATGGAAGTGATAAAAGAAGTTACAGGAAAGTTCACTTACAAAATCGATAAGAATATTTGCTATATGAAAACAGTAGAATAGAACAGAAAACTTGATTGTTTAACCTTAAAAAATATCATTATGTAAAAAAGTATCCGGAAATAGGATGCCGCCTAATTCCGGATATGAAATAAGTTTTTTAGTATTAAAAAGTAAAATACTTAACTTTTGATGGAATTAATATTATGAGTTTAACACTAAAAACGCTACGAAGATATGAATTTATATCTAAAAACAGCTAAAAGTACAATAATTATTTGCTATTTGTTTATCTTACAAACAGCCGTATTTGCCCAAAGTAATATTCGTATTACTATAAAAAATGCAGAAATTACTTTGCAAAATGCACTAATCGAAGTTGAAAAACAATCAAAATTATCTGTTGCTTATAATCAGTCTCAACTTTCAGATAAGCGACAATTATCTTTGAATATAGTAAACCAACCATTAGAAGCCGCTCTAAAGACAATTTTGAAAGGAACCGGGTTTTCTTATAAATTGACTGATAAGTACATCATGATTGTTCCTGAAAAAAAGGAAACAAAATCTCAGGCTACAAAGACTATAAAAGGAAAAATTGTAGATGAGAAAGGGGAGCCTTTGATCGGGGTGAATGTGGCGGTAGATGGAACTAATACAGGTACCATTACCGATTTGGATGGAAACTTCTCTATGTCAGCTTTGGCTAATTCTACTTTGAAAGTGTCTTATATTGGGTATGCCACTCAATTGATAGCCGTTTCCGAGAAAGAATTTTATAGTATAACCATGCGTCCGGATAATGAAGTGCTGGATGAAGTAGTCGTTACTGCTTTGGGCATCAAACGCGAAGTCAAGTCATTGACATATAATGTACAGGAAATGAAAGCTGCTGATCTTACTGCTGTAAAAGATGCTAGTTTCATGAATAGTCTGGCTGGTAAGATTGCCGGTGTGACTATAAATCAAAGTGCATCCGGTATTGGCGGCTCCACCCGTGTTGTGATGCGTGGTTTGAAATCTATAACGAATGATAACAATGCCTTATATGTAATTGATGGTATTCCTATGGCTTCTATGCGTTCTAATCAGGAAAAAAGTTTTTATGAGAATGCAGATGGAGGAGATAGTGATGGAATTTCCAGTATAAACCCGGATGATATTGAGTCGATGTCTGTATTGACGGGCGCGGCTGCTGCGGCACTTTATGGTTCGCAGGGTGCCAATGGTGTTGTGCTGATTACAACAAAAAAAGGAGAAGAAGGGAAATTGAGAATTAATTACTCCAACGATACCCAGTTTATGAGTCCATTGGTAATGCCGGAGTTTCAGACAACTTATGGCTCTGTAGAAGGTGAGTTTGCTAGTTGGGGAGCTAAAAAGGATGCGACATGGGAACCTAAAGATTTCTTTCAAACAGGTTTCACAGAAACTAACTCGTTAGGTTTGTCCGCAGGAAATGACCGCAATCAGACTTATTTTTCAGCTGCATCGACCAACGCGCGTGGCATTATACCTAATAATACTTATAACCGATATAATTTTACATTGCGTAATACGACCGAATTAATCAAGGATAAGTTGACATTGGATATGAGCGCTTCTTATGTGATAACCAATGATAACAACATGATGTCCCAAGGGCAATATCATAATCCACTTGTTGCATTATACCTCATGCCCAGAGGAGACGATTTGAATAAGTATAAGGTATATGAACGTTATAATAGTGAGAAATATTATGATGTGCAATACTGGCCTTATGGTAATCAGGGATTTGCGATAGAAAATCCGTATTGGATTGTGAATCGTGAGAATATGAGCAATCATAAATCACGTTATATGTTCTCGGCTAATTTGAATTATAAGATATTTGATTGGATGAATGTGGTTGGCCGTATGCGTGTAGATAATAGCAATGACGTGTATGAACGCAAAATAGCAGCCTCTTCGGATCAACTATTTGCATCAGAATATGGTAATTATATGAATATGAAGTCGGGATATAAAAACACTTACGGGGATGCTATGGCCCAGATCAATAAACGTTGGGAGAATTGGGGGATTACGGCAAACTTAGGGGCTAGTTTTAATCACCAGACTTATGAAATGACGAACTATGAAGGGCATTTAGCTACTGTTCCCAACTTTTTCTCTTTTAACAATATAAGTAAAAATGGTGCAAATACTAAGGCTGAACAAGGAGGGTATATTGACAATAATCAGGCTGTATTTGCGACTTTCCAATTAGGATATATGAGTTGGGCATATCTGGATTTAACTGCCCGCAATGACTGGTTCTCCACTCTCGCTAATACAGATAATGAGAGAAGTGGTTTCTTTTATCCGTCAGTGGGTGTATCAGCAGTTGTTAGTGAGATTGTTGATTTGTCCAAAGCATATATTTCCTTTTTAAAGGTCAGAGCTTCGTATAGTGAAGTTGGTAATCCTCCGATGCGGCAGATTACAATGCCTACATATACTATAAAAGATGGCGTTGTCAATACATCTTCAAGATTATTGAATCCGGATCTGAAACCGGAACGTACAAAGTCAGTTGAAGTCGGTATGAACTTGAGAATGTTTCAGAACTTACTGAATATTGATTTTACCTATTATAATAGTAACACCTACAACCAGTTTATTAATTATACGATGCCACCAAGTACAGGTTACAGTAATTATATGTTGAATGGCGGTAAAGTAAATAACTGGGGTATTGAGGCTCGTTTGGGTGTTAATGCCAATCTTGGACCTGTAAAGTGGAATTCAAATCTGACTTTTACTATGAATCGTAATAAGGTTGTTTATCTGTTGCCTAGTGGCGCTACCAATCCAATTACGGGAGAGCCTATTTCCATTACGGAAATAGAACCTTTCAATCCGCAAGGAAGCTATAAAATGATTGTGAAAGAGGGAGGAACTTTGAGTGATATTTATGTAACAGGGTTGAAGATGGACTATTTGGGTAATGTTAAAGTTGATGCAAATACTGGTGCTATTGAAGCTGATCCGAACACTTGGATAAAAGCCGGTAGTGCTGCACCCCGATTCAATTGGGGATGGAATAACAGTTTCAGCTGGAAAGGGATTAATCTTAGTTTCCTGATTGATGCCCGTATCGGTGGAGTAGGCGTTTCAGCTACACAAGCTAAAATGGATTATTATGGAACTTCTAAAACATCGGCTATTGTACGTGATAATGGCGGAGTGAATATTAATAGTGGTCGTGTGACTGCGAAAGACTATTATAATGTGCTCGGTAATGGTTCAACCGGAGTATTGGCAAATTATGTCTATAGTATGACGAACGTACGACTTAGAGAAGCAACTTTAGGATATACATTCCCAACCAAATGGTTTGGTAATCAGATACAAAATCTGACAGTGTCGCTCATAGGCAAAAATCTATTCATGTTCCACAATAAGGCACCTTTTGATCCGGAGTTATCAGCTTCTACAGGTACATATTATCAAGGGTTTGATTATTTTATGCAACCAAGTGTACGTAGCATTGGGTTTAGCGTGAAATTCCAATATTAATTAACCAGAAAGGAATAATACAATGAAAAGACTAGGAAAAATAAGACATATCGTATGTACATTGGGAGTAGCTATGCTGATTGCTTCATGTACTGATAATTATAAAGAATGGAATACAAACCCCACTGAAGTTCCTGAAGAAATGTTAGTCGGATTGATGAAAATCGGAAACTTCTTTCCTGCTATGCAGATGGATGTAATACCTACCAGTGATGTAGATGCAAATCAATTTCAACGTGCTCAAAATTTGTGTGGTGATATGCATTCCGGATATATGACGCCAATCGGTACATGGGGAACGAGTTCTGCAGTTCATTATAATCTGCGATATGACAAATGGAATGATGTTGCTTTTAAAGTAGCATTTACTAATGTGATGCCAGCCTGGAAACAAATCAGAGATAATGGTAAGGAGGAATTCCCAGAGGCTTATGCAGTTGCGCAAATATTGAAGGTCGCAGCTATACATCGTGTGACGGACATATATGGTCCTTTACCTTATTTGCAATTTGGTCACGGAGGACTAGAAACCCCTTATGATTCGCAAGAAGATATTTATAAATCTTTTTTTATAGATTTGGATGAAGCAATAGCGGAATTGCAGAATTATATTGCTATCCATCCGGGGAGTAAACCTTTAAATAAATACGATCTGGTATATGGAGGTGATTTTACTAAATGGTTGAAATTTGCAAATTCTTTAAAATTGCGTTTGGCTATGCGCACATATTATGTGGCTGGATTTGAGGTGAATGGAAAAACTTCACAGAAATTAGCCGAAGAAGCAGTAAAAGACGGAGTTATTACAGAAAATGCTGAAAATGCCTTGTTACAGTCTGGTAACGGAATCTCGGTATTCCATCCTTTGAAAATTTGTTGGGATAATTATTCAGATGTACGTATGGGAGCTGATATAGAGTCTATAATGAAAGGATATAGCGATCCTCGTCTTTCTAAATATTTTCAGGAATCAGAATATGGAGAGGCTAGTGATAAATTTCATGGTGCTCGGTTGGGAGTCAACGTTACAGATAAGAAAAATTACGTCAAGTTGTCTTCTCCGAATGTATTTGCTGAAACCCCTATACAATGGATGTGTGCTGCTGAAATTTATTTTCTACGTGCAGAAGGAAAACTTCATGGTTGGAATATGGGTGGTGAAGTTGAAGAACTATATAAGACAGGTATCACGAAGTCTTTTGAACAGTGGGGTGTCGCTTTAGGTGATTATTTGACAAGAGGTGATACGTATAAGCCTGTACGTTTTGCTGCACCATCGGGAACAGTGGGAAGTGTGGCTGCGGTATCAACGATTACTATTGCATGGAATGAAAATGATGTGGAGGCTAAAAAGTTGGAACGTATTATTACACAAAAGTGGATTGCTATGTTTCCGGAAGGACAAGAAGCTTGGAGTGAATACCGTCGTACCGGTTATCCTAAATTATTTGATTTGTACGGTACGAATGCTAGTGCAGGACAGGTAGATAAGTCTGGCCCTCGTCGTATTCCATTTCCATCTACAGAGTATGATACAAATACGATAGAGGTAAATAAAGCTGTAACTGATTTTCTAGGTGGCAATGACTATGGAAATGTAAAGTTGTGGTGGGATAAGAAATAATTAATTACGTATTTAATTTTATTATTATGAAGAATATTAAGGTTGTATTATTGATGATGCTGGCATTTGTGGTTGCAGTGCCGGCATCAGTTTTTGCCCGCTCTAAGGCTAAAAGAGTAGTTTTGATTGCGCTGGATGGAATTTCTGTTCCGGGTTTTACTCAGGCACATACTCCCAATCTGGATGCTTTGCTGGCAGAAGGAACTCTGTCTTTGGAAACACGGGTTGTGATGCCTTCGGTTACATTGCCCAACTGGACCAGTCATTTGACCGGAAGTGGCCCCGAACAACATGGAGTAGCTGATAACGGATGGCAGATTGACAAAAAACATTTTCCGGCTGTTGAAACGGACGGTGAGGGGTATTATCCTTCTGTCTTTCAGGTTTTGAAAGATCAGTTGCCTTCATGCAAGACTGCATTTTATTATAACTGGATTAATTTATTCTATCCTTATAATAAGAAGTTTCTGGATGAAGTAAGCTATCTGGAAAATGACGCATATATTCCAAATTATGAGAAAGCCTTCGATTTTATCGTACGTAACCAGGATAATCCGACACTGGTATTCTTGTACTCAGTGCATACCGACCATGCCGGTCATTCGCACAAATGGATGTCTGCTGAATACATCAAATCCATCGAGGAAGCCGATGTACAGATTGGTCTGTTTATTGAGAAGATGAAAAAGGCCGGTCTTTATGAAGACACTTACTTCATGTTCCTGTCCGATCATGGAGGTATCGAATATGGTCATGGAGGTTTGTCGGTAGACGAGATGATTGTGCCATGGGGTATTGTTGGCCCGGGTATCCGGAGCGGAAAGATGGAAGAACCCAACAATACCGTAAATACAGCTGCTACGATTTTGTACTTGTTCAAAGTAGAGCAGCCATTGTCATGGACGGGAGAAGTTCCTTATTCAATTTTTAAATAAAAGTAATATTGGCTATGAAGAAGAAAATACTTGGAATTACATTACTGGCATCCTTGTTTGCCTTTCAGTCTTGCACGGTAGAACAACCACCTGTGAAATTTGCGATAGTTTCAGATTTGCACGCGCCAGATATACCGGATGGTCTGCAGCGTATGCAGGCTGTAGTGGATGCGGCCAACCGCGAAAAAGTTGATTTTATCATTCAGTTAGGAGATTTTATACGCCTGGATAGTCTGAGTCGTCCGTATCGCGAAGTATGGGATCAGTTTAAAGGTGAAAAATTCCATGTCCTGGGTAACCATGATTTGGACAAATACACGAAAGAAGAGTTTGTTGAGGGCTTTGGAATGCCCGGACGTTACTATTCATTCGATAAAGGTGAGTTTCATTTTATCGTATTGGATGGAAACAATCTTTATGACGGCAAGGAATACCGTCCGTATAGCAGAGCCAACTATTATGTAAATCCTGAGATGAGAGCCTTTATGGACCCAGAACAGATGGATTGGTTAAAAAAAGACTTGGCTTCTACAGATAAAAAATGTATACTATTCTCTCACCAGAGTATCGATACGTTTATGAACAATGGCAGTGATGTTCGAAAAATATTGGAAGATGAAAATGAACGTTGTGGTTTTAAAAAGGTAGTAGTGGCATTCAGCGGACATAACCATAGTAATTATACGAAAATCATTAAGGGCATAACGTACGTGCAAATCAACAGCGCTTCATATGTATGGGTAGAGCAACCGTCAATGACGGAAAAACGTTATCCTAAAGAAATCAACGATCAGTATTCTTTGCTGAGCCGTTCTATTACTTATGACAAGTCTCTTTTTGGAATCGTGACTTTAACGGATAAATCCATGGAGCTTAAAGGTACGCAAGGTAAATTTTTGCCTCCTACACCTGAAGAAATTGGATTAGGCGATTCGTTGGGAGTATTTCCACTGGTTTCCAGCATAGATGATTTGACTCTTGAGTTTTCCAAATAAATATTCTATGACAACTGGCATATTCTTTCGAGTATGCTATAAACGAAGAAATCCGGCTTTGTGCCGGATTTTTTTTTCACATAATAGATTAATACTTGTAGTCAATATTTTAGCCGAGGATTTGGATGGCATCTTCTGCCGTTGCTACCCATCCGTAATCTGCAATACGGAAAATCGGTGCATTGGCATCCGGGTTGATTGCTATAATTTTTTTAGCTCCCATTATTGCTGCAGTGTGCTGAATCTGCCCGCTGATTCCAATGGCAATATACACATCTGGCGAGATGGTATGTCCGGTTTGACCTACCTGTACAGCTGGTTCAATCAGTCCTGCTTCTACAGCTGCACGAGAGCCGGCTATTGCTGCTCCATGCTGTTGGGCCCATTCGGTCAGCCGCGCAACAAGTTCCTTCGATTTAACGCCCTTGCCTATACCCACTACAATACGACTTTCTTCCAGCAGCACCTGTTTGATGTTGTTATGCTTTTCATCCAGAATCTTCACTTTGTTGCACAGTGGGAGTGCTGTAATGTCATGCTGGGTGATTTCGCATGTTGCTGGTTTTGTAGCCGGAGCAGCCTGCATCACTCCCGGACGTACAGAAGCCATCTGTGGTCTGTGGTTAGGTGTTACGATGGTAGCCATCAGATTTCCTCCAAAGGCCGGACGGATTTGTTGCAGCAGTCCTTTTTCGGTGTCAATGTCAAGTTCGGTACAGTCGGCGGTCAGTCCTGTGTGGAGCAAGGCTGCCAGACGGGCAGAGAGTCCTCTACCACGCTGTGTGGCACCGACGAGCAGGATATCGGGATGCTGTTTTTTTACCAGATGAGCTACTACGGCTGCATAATCTTCTTCCAGATAATATTGCAGTCTTTGTGACTCTACCAAGTGGATATGCTGTGCACCGAAAGCTGCCAGCTCATCGCAGAAAGCAGAAACTTCATTGCCTATCAGTACCGCTTCTACCGGTTGTCCGTTTTTCTTGGATAATGAGCAGGCCTTTGTCAGCAATTCACGGGTAACATTGGCCAGTTGTCCGTTTTCTGTTTCGGCCAGTACCCATATTCCGTGCGTGTTTTTCGGTGTTTCCGCATCCGTTTCAGGCATTTCCAGTGTCAACGCTTCGGACGGACATTGCTGGACACAACTTCCGCACAAGCGGCAAGCCAGCGGGTCTATAACCGGAAAATCTTCCATTGTCAGCGCATTGAAGCTGCATTGCTCTACACAGATTCCGCAACTGATGCATTTTTCTTTGTTCAGCTGGAGTGCGAATGGTATATTTTTATTCATAACGATAGCTTGTTTATGCATGGATGAGTGAATTAATAAGCTGTCTGGCAGCATTTCCGTCGTTCAGCCATTCAATGACTTTCTGACTTTGGGGAATCTCGGTTGAAACCACATGGGTAGGCGAAGCCTGAAGCCCGGTTTCAGCAGGTTCTACTTCCAGGTCCTGTTCGTTCCAGCGGGTAACCGCTTGTTGCTGGGCATGTCTCCAGCCTTCGAGTGTGGGATAGTCCAGCGCATTGTTTTCCTTGATCATAGAGTTGATATCATACCGGATATTGGCTGCATACGCTGTAACGATGATCAGCATGATCATGATCACCCCGATAGCCACAACACCAGAAAAGGCCATCTTCTTCCCGCTTGCTAACGGAAACGGCACCTTGACAGTTTTTCTCTGCCTGGTTCGTTTTGTCGGAGCTGGTTCTGGTTCCGGCTTTGGTTTCATATCAAACCCGTATTTTTGATAATTTCTTTGATATTCATACCATCTTTCAGGGTCAATCATTGTCTTCTTACCTCTTCTTTTCTATGATCCGAAGCTTCGCACTGCGTGCTCTCGGATTCTCCGTCAGTTCTTCTTCTCCTGAAATAATCGGTTTTCCCGTCACCTTAACTACATCGGTCACTTTCCCGCACACGCACACCGGAAATTCCTTCGGACATGTGCAAGGGTTAAGTCTACGTTGAAATGCCTCCTTCACGATCCGGTCTTCTAACGAATGGAACGTGATTATGCAAAGCCGGCCTCCCGGCCGCAGCACATCGCAAAACCGGTCTATAGCATTTTCCAGCTGCTCCAGCTCGCTGTTTACTTCGATCCGGATCGCCTGAAACGTCCGCTTTGCCGGGTGCGGTCCCTCTCTTCTTGCAGAAGCAGGGATCGCCGCCTTGATAATATCCACTAATTCACCGGTAGTTTTGATGTCTCCTTCTTCTCTCCGGTGCTTTACAATAAAATCACTGATACGAGAAGCCCATCGTTCTTCTCCGTATTTATGAATGATCTCCGTCAGTTTCTTTTTATCGTATCCGTTCACTACGTCGTATGCGGAAAAAGAATCATCCTGGTTCATCCGCATATCCAGCGGTGCATCATGCATATAGGAAAATCCCCTCTCGCTGTTATCCAGCTGATAAGAGGAAACTCCAATATCCAGCAGCGCA
>ERZ772818.3234-NODE-3234-length-11330-cov-6.105011_pt1 | contig 11330 bp, 10 predicted proteins | sample MGYA00580837_ERZ772818 | MGnify/ENA primary metagenome ERZ772818 (study PRJEB29015, sample SAMEA2737671) | human gut metagenome | biome: human gut; feature: human-associated habitat; material: faeces | place: China | collected 2012 ...
AACCCTGTCTTGCATGACCAGTTCCTTTCTGTCTCCAAGGTTTTCTTCCACCGCCACTTACTTCAGAACGGGTTTTAGCCTTCTGTGTACCCTGACGCTTATTTGCAAGCTGTAATACAACAGCCATATGCATTAAATGCTCATTAACCTCAACAGCGAATACGTTGTCGTTTAAGTCCATCTTCTCAACTTCGCCGCCTTCCATATTATAAACAGATACGTTAGCCATCTGTGTGTTCCTCCTTTCCAAAAGAATTATTTCGTCTTAACGCTTTCCTTAATTACTACACAAGCCTTCTTTGGTCCCGGAACAGCGCCCTTAACAAGGATCAGATTCTGATCTGCGTCAACTCTGACGATCTCAAGATTCTGGATTGTTCTCTGTACGCCACCCATCTGACCAGGCATCTTCTTGCCTTTGAATACACGGCTAGGATCAGAACAAGCACCGTTAGAACCAGCATGTCTGTGGAACTTAGAACCATGTCCCATAGGTCCTCTGTGCAGTCCGTGTCTCTTGATTGCACCCTGGAAACCTTTACCCTTTGTTGTTCCGGTTGCATCGATCTTGTCACCTGCTTCAAAGATGTCAGCTTTAATTTCCTGACCAAGTGTGTACTCTTCTGCGTTCTCAAACTTGAATTCTTTCAGATATCTCTTACCGGATACACCTGCTTTTGCAAAATGTCCCTGTAATGGCTTGTTTACGCCGTGAGTTCTCTTGACCTCTTTCTTGCCTGTAGCATCCTTCGTGATAACTTTGTCTTTCTTATCAACAAATCCTACCTGCACTGCACTGTACCCATCATTATCAACTGTCTTTACCTGTGTAACATAGCAAGGACCAGCCTGAAGTACAGTAACCGGAGTTAATACTCCGTTCTCGTTGAAGATCTGTGTCATTCCGACCTTCGTAGCCAAAATAGCTTTCTTCATAATGTTGCACCTCCTGTTAATCTACAGCGGAATGCATCACCAAGCAATCGCTTCGCCTGCATTCATCCTAGATGGTCTATAAGTTGGAAGTTTGTAAACCAAAAACTTAATGACGCTCCAAGGCATCACCTCTTTGCTGTCGTCTTTATATAAACCCTAAGGATCTTACTATTTCATAAAGAGAAATTATTTCTCTTTCATGACCAATTTAACTGCTACGCCAGATGGCATTTCCATCTTTGTCAGCGCCTCAACCGTCTTCTGGGTTGGAGCAATAACGTCAATCAGTCTCTTATGAGTTCTCTGCTCGAACTGCTCTCTGGAATCTTTGTACTTATGAACGGCACGAAGAATTGTTACTACTTCCTTCTTAGTTGGAAGAGGTACCGGACCGCTAACCTTAGCTCCTGTCTTCTTTACCGTATCAATAATTTTACCAGCTGCATGATCGATCTGATTGTGGTCATACGCCTTAAGTGTAATTCTCATTACCTTTGTTGCCATAAAAAAAGCCGCCTCCTTTTCGCACTTTCACGGACATTACTGATCTTGGCTCTTCGCCATGCCCGCCTGTTTCAGCGCAACAAGTGGTGACTGTACACTCATCCGGGTGTGTCCTGTCGGTTTACAAATTATACAGAACTCTTCCCGTGTTTTCCGGGCATATTCTTACAAATATGCTCTACAGAATATTGGATTTTCGTACAGTGACTTGTCGCCAATTCTCAACTTGACATTCGCTCCACGGAAAACCTCTTATCCGTTACCAGGTAAGAGCAACCTCACGCTTCTACGCTATCATGTCACAGCATTTATTACTATACTATATTTTTCAAGGGTTTGCAAGCATTTTTTTACATTTTTTTAATTTTTTCTCAAGCACAGTTTCAAGCGAAACAAAATGCTCTGTTACAGACATTTTGAAAGGCAGGGGAGCTTTTCGGATTGTGTTTCTTCTTATTATATGTAGAAGCATTCCCCTTAGTCCCTTTTACAGGAAACGCATGCGATAACGATACCACCGATCACAACTACAGCTACAACTACAATTGCCACAACGGCTCCGGCCGGAATACTATTACTACTGTCACATTATCCGCTTTCACCCTCACATAAAAGTTTTCATTCATGATATAATACTTTAAAAAAATACGAAAAAAATACATAAAGAAAGCAGGTGCCGTTATGAAACTGACCAAAAACGCCCTTCTCGCACAATGGAGTGCAAAACACGAATACATTACCAATGAAATGTCACAATGCAAACATAAATTAGAACTCCTCGACAAACGCCAAAAAGATCTAATGACAGATCTTCGTTTTGCTGAAATATATTTTGTAGCATCATTCCTATTAGGACTTTTTCTGCTTTATATGTCAAAACAGATTTTTTCTGCATTTCTTTATTTCTATTTACCCGTTGTCGCACTTATTCTGTTTTTCACATTAGGAAGGAGCATTATTAAGCTTTCTCGAATCGTTACACTCATGCATTATCATGACAGCATGGACCTTCCATTTCAATATCCTAGAGAGCTGACGGCTGCTTCCAATTATCCAACCTGCATACCGCCCAACAATTACGCTGAGCAAATGTGCTTAAACTGGCTACTGCAAAAGTACTCTATGCAATTACAAACTTTACAAAAAATCAACGAGCAAATAAAAACAGCACCCGAAACTGACTATGAAAATCTTTCAAAAGCGATTTCTTCACTTTGCGCATATGAACGTGTCAAAAGCACTCAATATAAATAGAAATCATGATTTTCAAAAAAGCACCGCCCCGGCAGCAAGCACTCAGCTCACTACCGGGGCGGTTATGTTAGTTTGATTGCGTGCAATCCTCATCACACTTCGGAAGTCTCCTCCTCATCAGCAGACTCCTCCATAAACCTCTCATATCGTTCTAAAACAATCGCCTGAAAACGCTCACGCGTTTCCCGGTTGATTGGATGCGCTACATCGCGAAATTCTCCATCGCCGGATCGACGGCTCGGCATGGCAATAAACAATCCTTTCTCACCTTCAATGACTTTAATGTCATGTACAACAAATTCATTGTCCAAAGTGATCGATACCACGGCCCGCATCTTACCTTCTTTCGTAATCTTGCGTATCCTAACATCTGTTATCTGCACTCCCTGTAACCTCCTTTGGTTATTTTTCTGTGCATCATCACATTTTAATATTCCCCTATTTCTTGAAAAGAATTCTCTTTTCTACAGTGCGTATCTCTCATTCTTCTCAACTACAATGCGAATCTTTCCATCCTCTGACGTATAATTCGTATTGGCGCGAATCGTATCTCTGCTTTCTACGATGCAATTCTCAATATGTGTATTATCACCAATATAAACATCATTGAGGATGATTGAATTTTTGATGGTGCAATTATTTCCAATATAAACTTCTTTGAACAAAATGGAATTTTCAACGGTTCCATTAATAATACATCCGCTGGAAACCAAGCTGTTCTTCACATTTGATCCGACATTATATTTTGCTGGAGGAAGATCCTCGACTTTTGAATAAATGTCCGGATACTGACGGAAGAAATAATCCCGAATATCTTTGTTCAGGAAATCCATATTCGTGTTGTAATAAGAATCTACCGAAGAAATATTGCTCCAGTAGGAATCCATTGGATATGCATAAATCTTCTTTACATTCTTATAACGGATCAATATATCCTTTACAAAATCATAGCGCTCTTCCTGCATTGATTTCTCGATCAGCTCGATCAACATACGACGGCGCACAATGTATACACCTGTCGAAACAGTAGATGTTTCTGCATTGATCGGCTTCTCCTCAAAATCTGTGATCCTGCCTTCACCGTCAACACGAAGCACACCGAAGCGGCTTGGATCGTCTTTGTCGGTTACATCTGCAGTTACAACGGTAAAGTCCGCTTTTTTCGCAATATGGAACTCTAATACCTTATTGTAATCCAGCTTATATACGCCATCGCCCGAAGCGATCACAACGTATGGCTCATGGCTGTTCTTCAGGAAACTCAGGTTCTGTGCCATCGCATCCAGCGTTCCACGATACCAGTAACTATTTTCCGGTGTCGTCGTCGGCGTGAATACATACAGACCACCCTGCTTTCTTCCGAAATCCCACCATTTCGAAGAATTCAAATGTTCATTCAGCGACTTTGCATTATATTGCGTAAATACCGCAACTTTCTGAATGTGAGAGTTACTCATGTTGCTCAGTACAAAATCTATGCTGCGAAATCCTCCTGCGATCGGCATTGCTGCCGTTGCACGCTTATTGGACAATTCACGCATTCTGCTATTATTACCACCTGCTAATACTATTCCAATCGCTCTCATTATCTGTCACCTACCTTAATCAAAGTTTCACCGCCTGCAAGAACTCCGTCCGGATAATCTGATGGTTCCGTAACGCCTTTGATCGCCGTATTTTTGCCGATCTGTACGCCATCCGGAATCACACTGTCTTCGCCAATGGTTACAAGGCCAAATGCATACACATCCGGTTTAACCTTATTTGGCAGCTCCTCTCCGACACCAAGCTTACAATCTTTGCCAACAGTTACATTCTCGGCGATAATCGACTTATCGACTACCGTTCCTGCTTTGATCGTAGTAGAACTCATAATGATAGAATCCCGCACAATCGCGCCCGGCTCGATCGTAACACCCGAACCGATAACAGAGCTATGTACTTCTCCATATATCTCTGATGCTTCACCAATGATCGCCTTATCAACGATAGCATCCTCTGCGATATACTGCGGCGGAATACGATCACTCTTCGTATAGATCTTCCAAAATTCTTCATATAAATTAAAGACTGGAATGAGATCGATCAACTCCATGTTTGACTCCCAATATGAGCCAAGTGTTCCAACATCTTTCCAATAGCCATTGTACTCGTATGCAAAAATACGATCACCTTTCTCATGGCAATATGGAATAATGTGTTTACCAAAGTCACAAGCCGGCTGATCCTTTAACTTGATCAACGCTTCACGAAGCACCGGCCAAGAGAAAATATAGATACCCATCGAAGCAAGGTTGCTGCGAGGATGCTCCGGTTTCTCCTCAAATTCCTGAATCTGCTTGTTCTCATCTGTGATAACAACGCCAAAACGACTAGCCTCTTCCATTGGAACCGGAATCGTTGCAAGTGTTACATCTGCCTTGTTTGCCTTGTGGAAATCAAGCATCACCTCATAATCCATTTTGTAAATATGGTCGCCGCCCAAAATCAGCACATAGTCCGGGTTATAATATTCCATATATCGCAAATTCTGATATATAGCATTCGCTGTACCTGTATACCACTCACTGCTGGTACTCTTCTCATATGGTGGCAAAATAGAAACTCCACCTACATTACGATCCAAATCCCAAGGAATACCAATGCCAATGTGTGTATTCAGGCGCAACGGTTGATACTGTGTCAGCACGCCGACGGTATCTACTCCCGAATTAATGCAATTGCTCAATGGAAAATCGATAATACGGTACTTCCCACCAAACGCCACCGCTGGTTTAGCAACATCAGCAGTCAGAACCCCCAACCTGGATCCCTGTCCACCTGCCAGTAACATTGCTATCATTTCTTTCTTAATCACGCAATCACCCCTTACTATGTATTTCTTAATGGTTTAAGTATATCACAACCACTGTAAAATGTGAACAAATTTCATAAATTTTCTTTTGAAAATTGATATTTTTTATACATTTCATACAATTTTTTGCATAAAAAACCCTTATTTGACGAGTTTTTTACATTGTCCACCAGCTTTGTTTCAATTTTTAACAAATTATTTCTAAACTGTAAACACTATTTAATTTGCTTTTTTGCATTTGTGTTCTATAATAATAGAAAAGACTGACACAAGGATTGGTTCGCTGGAGCACATTTCTTGCAGGCAGGCCAATTTTACAAAATATGCCGCCCCACTTTTGGACGGCTTTTATATGGAGGGAATTATGTATCAAATTCAATTAACCAAACCATGTACTGCATATTTTATAGGCATCGGAGGCATCAGCATGAGCGGTTTTGCTGAGCTGTTACACGATGCCGGCTTTACCGTAAAGGGCTCCGACGCAAACCGCAGCAAAATTACAGAGCATTTGCAATCCTTAGGAGTGGAAGTATTGTATGGTCAAAAAAGCAATAACATCACTTCCGACATTGACTTTGTCGTATACACCGCCGCTATTCATCCGGACAATCCCGAATTTCGCGCCGCCAAAGAAATGGGACTTCCTATGATGGAGCGTGCCGAAATGGTTGGACAGGTCATGAAAAACTATACGAATGCCATTGGCGTTTCCGGTACACACGGCAAAACAACAACAACTTCCATGCTGACACATATTTTCTTAGCCGCCAAGAAAGATCCAACGATCTCCGTTGGCGGTATCTTGGATGCGATCCACGGCAATATCCGTGTCGGCCATTCCGAGAATTTCATCACCGAAGCCTGCGAATACACCAATAGCTTTCTGAAATTCCATCCAACGGCAGGTATTATTTTGAATATCGATGCAGATCACCTAGACTTTTTTAAGGACCTGGATGACATTCGCCACTCTTTTCACCGCTTTGCAAAGCTCTTGCCAAAGGACGGTGTACTGATCATCAACTCCGATATCGAAAAGCTTGATACGATCACAAACGATCTAGACTGCCGGATCATTACATTCGGCTTGGAAAATCCTGCAGATTACGAAGCAAAGGATATTACATTCGGCGAAGATGGCTGCGGTTCTTTTGAATTAGTTCGATTCGGCAAAGAAACCGGCATCCGCGTTCATTTGTCAGTAATCGGAAGACACAACGTAGCCAACGCTTTATCAGCCATCGCCACTGCAGAATATTATGATATTCCTATGGAGACGATCCAAGAGGGACTCCTCGCCTTCCACGGCACGGAACGTCGTTTCGAACAAAAGGGATCGTTCCACGGAGTCACCGTGGTCGATGATTATGCACATCATCCTACGGAGATCAAAGCAACGCTGCAGGCTGCTGCCAAGTTTCCACATAAGCGTCTTTGGTGCGTATTCCAGCCACATACATACAGCCGTACCCGAGCATTGCTGCATGAATTTGCAGAGGCGCTATCCCTCGCAGATAATGTTGTGCTTGCAGACATATATGCCGCCAGAGAGGCTGATCCCGGTGATATTTCTTCTAAAACTCTACAGGAAGAAATGAAGAAATTAGGCAAAGATGCTTATTACTTCCCGGATTTTGAACAGATCAAAAAATTTTTATTGGAAAATTGTATCGACGGTGACTTGTTAATAACTATGGGTGCCGGAAATATAGTAACTGTTGGCGAAGACCTGGTCAAAGAATAGTTATCCACATTATCCACAATGTGACTGTGCATATCTCTGCACAATCCGTTGTGGATATTTTTTACACAATTAATAGCAGATAACTGCTGAAAATCCGCAATCTTGATCATTTTGATACGAGTTATCCACATTATCCACAATTTAGTCCACAGCTTGAATGTGTATTTGTGTGCTATTTTCTTTCCAAAGAAACTGTGTTAAAATACAATTCGCACGGAAATATAACGTGTAATTTACTTTACATATACGGAGGCTGCAATGGATCATATATTACTTTGTACTAACCATATACCGCCGATCACAACGATATATAACAGCTTTATTGAAGATTATATGCCAGCTGCCAACGGCAGTTACGTTAAGGTGTATCTCTACATTGCGAAATGTCTGCAGGCAAAGGAAAGTAATTTTTCCATTTCCTCTCTTGCGGATCAATTAGAAAATACAGAAAAAGATATTTTGCGGGCGTTAATGTACTGGGAGAAAAAGGGGCTTATGTCCTTAAACCGTGACAAAGCAACCGGAGAGATCTTAGGACTCGAAATGCTGATCCCCTTTGCGGAACGTGATTTCGACACTTATGAAAACACCGCAAAAGAATCTGCTGCATCGCTAGGCGTAGATTCTGATCTCTCAGAAACCGGTGCGCTCAATAGACGCAATTCTGATCTCTCAGAAGCCGGTGCGCTCAATAGACGCAATTCTGATCTCTCAGAAACCGGCGCGCTCGATAGACGCAATTCTGATCTCTCAGAAACCGGTGCGCTCGATAGACGCAATTCTGATTTCTCAGAAACCGACGCAGCGAATACATCAACTTATGAATCATCCGGAACCGACGCTCCTTCTAATGTCAATTCCGATGTTCACAGAGCAAGCAATTCCGCGCAGGAGAAGAATTCCTCTGCCGTGAAACCAATTCAAGTTCCTCCGGAACAGATTCAAGAATTGTCCGCCAACGAGGATTTCGTATGGGTATGCAATGTTGTCGAAAGCTACCTTGAACGCCCGATGAAACCAACCGAAATACAGCTCATTACCTATTTGTATGGTACACTGCATTTTTCCAGAGAACTGATCCTGCATCTCTACGACTACTGCATTTCTATGGGAAAGACCGCCTGCAATTACATTCAGACAGTCGCCCTGTCATGGCACGAGCAGGGGATCAAAACGCCGGAACAGGCACAGAATGCTTCTGTACGATATCTGGCTTCCTACAATGCTGTTTCCAAGGCTTTAGGACTTGGTCGCGGTCTTGCAGAAATCGAAAAAAAATATGTGGATCATTGGCAAAATGACTGGAATATGGATCTTAGTGTGATCTTAGAGGCCTGCAACCGCACTGTGCTTAAGCTGCACCACGCAGACTTCAAATACACCGAAGGGATTTTGTCTCATTGGAATGAGCAAAATGTTCGCACATTACAAGGTGTAGAACAATCAGATCTGCACTATGCACAGACCAAAGAGCAAAAAGAAAAGAAGAAACCTTCCACATCCGGTAAACAACCACCGCGCAATCAATTCCAAAATTTCAAGCAACGGGATGTCAGCAGCGAGGAATTACAGGAATTGGAGCGCAAATTACTTATGCAATAGTACGATCTGATGACAGACCGCAGCACATACCATCACGCAGCAACCAGGAGGAGACGCCATGGGAATATCCAACACACAATATCGCGATATCATGTTTCAATATGATCAGACGCGAATGAACAATCAGCGCATACTGGATAAGCGGTACGAAACACTTTTTGCTGAAATTCCGGAATTAGAACATATCCAACACGACATTATGGACTTATCGCTAACACAGGCGCGCAAAGAATTGTTTCAAACCGAACCGGACCCAAAGAGCGAAGCTGAATACAACGCAAAACGCGAAGCATTGCTGTCCCGCAAAAAGGCACTGCTGTTACATCACGGCTACCCGGAAGATTATCTGCAAAGCATTTATACCTGTCCGGACTGCAAAGATACCGGCTATCAGAACAACGAACCTTGTCACTGCCTTAAAAACGCTGAGATCAAGGCTCTTTATGAAAGTTCAAATCTTATGGACATTCTGAATCATGAGAATTTTGACACCTTTGATGATAGTTACTACGATGACACCATCGTCAATGAAAATCTTTCTCTAACAGCCCGCCAAAATATTCGCAAGGTAAAAACGGTCTGCCTGGACTATATCAAGCACTTTGATGATTCCTATGACAACCTGATATTCTATGGTTCTACAGGCGTCGGCAAAACCTTTCTGACGCACTGTATCGCCAAGAAACTTTTGGATACATCTCACACGGTGCTTTACTTGACTTCATTGCAGCTTTTTGATATTTTAGAGAGGAATAAGTTCCGTCATGAGGATATTTCCACTTCAAACGAACAAATTGCATATATGCTGCAAAGTGATTTGCTCATTATAGATGATCTGGGGGCAGAACTGGTCAATGGCTTTACGTCTTCTCAGCTGTATTATTTTATTGAGGAGCGCCATATCAACCGTAAGTCAACCATCATCTCGACCAATTTATCGTTTCAGGAATTACGTGACCGATACAGCGAGCGTATTTTCTCACGTTTTATCGGTTTTTATCATTTCTTCTTAATAATTGGAGATGATATACGTCAGAAGGCTAGATTAACTGCCAAATAACATGATAACAATTATATAAATTCATACGGAGGACATTTTACTATGAAACGACATGACAAGTTAGCAGACACACTTCCTGTTGGTACCCTTGGTATCTTGGCGCTGGAGAGCAGCCATGACATGGGCAAACGAGTGAACGATTATATCGTTGACTGGCGAAAGGATCGCGCTGCACAAAATGCTACCGCATCTACCTTTGCAGGATACAACCGTGATTCTTTCTTGATTGATTCCGCCTGCCCGCGTTTTGGTTCCGGCGAGGCGAAAGGCATCATCAACGAATCCGTGCGTGGAGATGATTTGTATTTATTAGTTGATGTCTGCAATTACAGCTTAACTTATACCGTTTGCGGACACACGAATCACATGTCGCCGGATGATCATTATCAGGATCTTAAGCGTATCATTGCTGCAGTTGGTGGCAAAGCACGCCGCATCACTGTGATCATGCCTTTCTTATACGAAAGCAGACAGCATCGACGCAGTGCACGCGAATCCTTGGACTGTGCAATGGCATTGCACGAATTAACACAAATGGGTGTTGAAAGTATTATCACCTTTGATGCACATGATCCTCGCGTTCAAAACGCAATTCCTTTGAATAGTTTCGAAACCGTTCAGCCTACGTATCAATTCATCAAAGCACTTCTGAAGAACGTGCCGGACCTTAAGGTTGATGCAGATCATTTGATGGTGATCAGCCCGGATGAAGGTGCTATGGGACGTGCTGTATATTACGCAAACGTTCTTGGTATCGATATGGGTATGTTTTATAAACGTCGCGATTACAGCCGCATTGTTGACGGACGCAATCCGATCATTGCCCATGAGTTCCTCGGCTCTGACCTGCAGGGCAAAGATGTTATCATCGTCGATGATATGATTTCCTCGGGCGAAAGCATGATCGATGTTGCAACACAGTTAAAGCAACGCAAAGCAAATCGTATTTTTGTTGCTGCAACGTTTGGTCTGTTTACAAACGGCATGTCCAAATTTGATGAAGCACACGAAAAAGGCTTGATCGATAAAGTTCTCACAACAAACCTTGTATATCAGCCGGAAGAAGTTTTGTCTAGAGACTATTATGTCAGCGTAGACATGAGCAAGTATATCGCCTTATTGATCGACACCTTAAATCACGATCAATCCATTAGCGGTTTATTAAACCCTGCAGAACGTATTAATGCCATTTTGGAAAAATATGGACAGCGCTAATTAAAGCATAAAATCGAGAAAAGCAACAACAAATTTCCTTAAAACGCTTAGACCGCAAGGTTTGAGCGTTTTTTTACAAATCGTTTTGAAAATTAAGATTTTTTTTAGAATATGGACAAATTCTGTCCACATTTGCATGCTATTATGTATACATAGAA
>ERZ772818.3248-NODE-3248-length-11282-cov-5.843235_pt1 | contig 11282 bp, 6 predicted proteins | sample MGYA00580837_ERZ772818 | MGnify/ENA primary metagenome ERZ772818 (study PRJEB29015, sample SAMEA2737671) | human gut metagenome | biome: human gut; feature: human-associated habitat; material: faeces | place: China | collected 2012 ...
CCCATCAAGTCTGCTACTCGTAAGTAATACAAAATTGTCAAAATGACAATACTGTAATACACGGGTGGATCTTGCTCTGGTTGTAACGTATGAATTCATACAATAATAGGCCCAAATGGGCACTTTCACCATTTGAGCCTATATATTATATGTCTTTTGGATAATAGCTAAAAAAGTAGCTGTCTAGACTGTATGTTTTTAACATAGAATTGATTTTATGGAAGACAACATGTATTTATCCATAATGTCATTGCATTATTTTTACTTTCGACACCAGAATCATCAGTCATCATTCAATTCACATAAGCCATTCTATAGCCTAATAAATTATGCTTTCTTTTTCGTTCATGATCATGAGGCTTTTTTCGTTTAAATTGTACGATTATACACTCTTTCGCCGGAAGTTCACTTGTTTTAATACTTAATCTTTTGGAATATCTGATGGACATTGTACCCAAGTGTCATCCTCACCAAATTGACAGATCTGCTATTTCTAATTTCTTGTGTAAAAGAAATTTCTATTTTTAATGCACATTCAGCAATCTGTAAATACAGTATGCTACCTTTATTTCATCAACACAGATAATCTATCCTTGAAATATTCCGGATACGAATCAAGACAACTAAAGATTTCTTCACTATGAGCTTTCAACATATTAAGTATCTTGTCCGTTCCAATATTCGCATCAGATAAAATTTGAGCTAATTCTATAGCTAATAGACGATCATTAAAAACACTCTCACAAATAGAAATTGCTGTCATATTGGGAACGCCATATTTTACTTTCTTTTGTAACAATGTCAAGATGTTCCTTTGATCAACTTGCTCCTCATTTTCTCCGTCAACTTCTATCAGATCACAGATATTGCCGATAAGAAAATTCATTTCATATGAGATTCTTTTATTACATAATGATTCTACTTCTGCAATTCCGATAGTTTCTTTGTTGTTAATTTCCATTGGAGTCTGTCCATCAATCCATTTTTTACAAATGCTTTGTATATGCTCTTGGTATCTAAAGTCTCCACAGATTTGCAGATACAATTCTGTAATAACGTATAATAGTTCTGTTTCTGTATATATCTTCTCTGTAAGTTCATTCTGAACAATCCATTCCTCTATTAGAGAAGACAAACCTATTCCTGACATTGCATTAGAATATCTGCTCAATTTTTCAACAGAATATTGTTGAATATTCTCTTCTATCTTCTGAAAAACTTTAATCAGTAATTCTTTCTCTTTTTCTGTTGCCATAGCATACGCCAATGTATTTGTACAAATATCCACAGCACTTTTCTTACTATCATTGACCAATGTTTCTGCGGAACGTACTAAACACAAATAATTTTCTATATTTGATATAATATCCTGACGCAATAATATTTCCTGCACAATCAGATTTTGTGTTCTTTTGGGATTGACTTTTAAGTATGCTTTTTCTAACTTCTTTGCGTAATCAAGCAAGAAATCTCTTTCGTCAAGGTGATCTATCACTATATCAATAAATTTCTCACCACTTACGGTCACATCATAATCTATGTTAAAATCCTGGACTAACGAAAGAATAGAACTGCCACAAGGTTCTGTCAATTTTGTATCAAATAGCTTCACGCAATCATTCCATAAATATCCTCCACCATTTTTCCAGTTGGTACGGTTGTCGTATATTTTGCAATCCGTAATAATAATACTTCCTTCTGTGTATATACCTGCTCGTGCTGTTCTACCCATCAAGTTTTGAAAATCTCGAGCTTTTACTAATTTCAATCCATTTCGAATGCTGGTAACCAATAAATATTTTATCGGGATATTCACACCCTGTGCAAGCGTCGATGTACACACTACGCAAGAAACATATTTATTCTTCAATGCATGTTCAACAACAAGCTTAACTCCATTTTGAAGATTAGATGAATGAGGCAAAACACCCAATTCCGCTGCTTTCGTATAATAATGCTCTGAACCATAATAGCTTTCTATAAATCCCTTGATTTTGGAAAGCTCTGCTTGATTTGTATTATCTTTTAATGCTTTCAAATCATAGTTTCGCCTATCCAAATTTATAATTCTTTCAAATACCGTTTTCATTGAACGTTGCTGCCCAAGATAGATAGCAACACTGCCGTTATGACACAACTTTATTGCATTATAAATGGCCACATCTATAGATGATGATAAATCTGGAAAATATTTATTACTTCTTTCTCGGGGTAACTTCTTCAATTGTTCAACTCGAAGGATTCGGGGAATATAATAATCTTCATTTGATTTATCATCAGAAAAGAAATGAATATCCCTTTGTGTCGATGAAAATCCTATTGATTTAGGTGTAGATACAATTCTATCATCTGTCGCCAAACAACCTCTATCCTCAAACAACCACTGTGCAATATCCCCTGAATTTGGCAATACCGCAGATAGCAAAACCAACTGCTGTTCGCTCGTTATGTTCTGACGTATATGTGTTACTAATAACTCATATGTTGCACCTCTCCCTCCATCATCAAACATATGACCTTCATCAAACACAAATAAATCTATAGCACTTAAGAAAAACGGATCATGATGTAATACATAACTCAGTTTCTCTGGCGTACATATTAGTATCTGCCGTTTAATATCTTCAGAAAACAAGTTCCAAAAATCATTTTGAAGTACATCAGAAAACTGATTTATCGTGACATCATTTCCAAAAGCTTTGTACATATCCATTGTTATTTCGTTGCACAACGCTCTTAATGGTGCCACTATAATAGCAATATTCGCTCGTTCAGATAAAAAAGCTGCTCTAATAATTAGTTCAATACTTCTTGTCTTGCCTACCCCTGTCGGAAGTTGAACGATAGAACTTTCTCCACGCAACAATCCCTTTTCGGCTATTAATCTTTGTGCTGGCCATAACATCTTTATTGACATCTTACTTTGTAGATATGACTCCCATTCTTCATCCAAGATACCTGAACTACTCGGCAAACGACTCCATGACGAATTTTCGCACGCCACAATAATAACTGCCACTAATATATCTACATAAAATATACTATCCGGATCTCCATTCTCATATATTTCATTTCTATATACCCATAAGTTTGACTTTAATGCTTCTAAAGACTTACCCTTTCCAAAGTAATCCAAGAAAAAATTATTTATTCGCTCATAGGTACCTATAACTCTCAAATATGGCAAATACACTCCACCCAGAAGATAATTATAGATATTCGTCAACAATTTCTGCGGAGATCGCTCCTCATCAATTAAATCAACTACTCTTGCTGCCAACACTTTAGCACTACCAAAATCCTTTCGTAGGAAGTAGGCAGATGCTCCAGATAGCAAAAAATCCCAATCATATTCTGGTCTATCTTTGGACTTAAAAGCTGAATCATAATATTCTGCAGTTGTAATCAAAAGTAACTCCAGCTCTTTTAATTCGTCATGATTATTTTCTATAATGCATTCTGAGTATCGTGACAGCACATAAGTTGTTGGATACGATAATTCATTAGAATTCAGCGGAAAATGTGGATACTCCTGCTTTGAAACATCGTATTCTACCATTTTAGCCTTTGCTTTTTGATATTTTAACATTAAGCCTGCATTTTTCCCAAAAATCATTTACAACACCTCTGGTAAATGTTATGAGCCAATTCCATCAACTTTTTACCATGTACATAAAAAATCAGTTCATTTTTTCTAATTTCAAGTTCTTCACCAGAAAAATCTAATTCTATGGCATCATCTACGTTTTCACGACTACTAACTCCTGCAGCTACATATGTAATACGATAATTATTATCTGGTTTAAATAAGAATCTCTTTACCTCTTCTGCCTCTTCTATTTTGCCCAGTTCTTTTAATCGCTTTCTGCAGTAGTTTACTGATCTTGCTAATCGATGCTCATCTTTTCTGGAATCGATAATTGCATTTTTGATTGGTATGTACTCCGTATTAGAGAGGGTAGCTTTAACTTCTGCTGCTACCAATTCATCTTTATCATTTGGAGTTTTATCTTCATTTTTGTACTTATATGCAATGACATCAGTGCCTTGTTGTGAATTGTTTTTTCCGGATCTGTTCTTCAATTTATATCTCGGAACAGAATACTGATGAACAAACTCTAATAAATCGGAAATTAAAATTTCTGTTATGTCTGCAGAACGTACCGTAGCTCCCAATTCTTCTCCTTTTTGTGGAATTACATAATCATGCAAATACTGTTCAACAGTCATTGCATTGTCATCTGCGTCTTCTTTAAGTTCAGTATCTTCTATGTAATTTCTTCGAATGTGCAATGCCCAGTCATCAAGAATACTTTCATCATCTTTATAATCAATTTTATAGCATTTTAGCGGTATGTCATCTTTAATTACAATACCAGTTTCTTCAACTATCCAATCGATGTATTGTGGCTTTTCCATGTAGTATTCCTTTCCTAACTTTTAACCTTTATACATCCTTCAACAACATCCGGATTATTCTTAGATGTGATTTTATATGGTATCTCATCAATCTCATTTTTCACAAAAAGGATTGTCGGGAAAGCAACAGTTGTATTATGTTTTATATAATCTACTTTAAGCTTTACAATATACTTATCTTCACTTGAATAGAATCCATAACAAAACACATCTTTTATCTCATCAGTGAAATCATCACTATAATCCGGAACATATCCAGGCAAACCATATGGACGTGCTCCATACGAAGTTCTTCCATTTTGCTCTGATTCTGAATATTCAATATATTCAGATGTGCCTTCAATTCCGAACAAAATACTCATATCACAATCTGTAAGCAAATATCCCATCTCTGCATTATTAAATTTAGGGAATTCACCTAATGTAAGCAAGGATTCTTTTGGAACTTCAAACGTAATTTCAGCATCTTCGTCGATGGCCTTACCACAATTTTGAATTGCTAATTTAATACAATTCATTCCAGAAAACGCTTTCTCAACCGGAGCCCATTCCAAAGCTTTAGAAATAGTTTCATGCAATCTTTTGATTTTCCAATATTTCTGCTTTTCTTCGGATGTTCCATTCAACTTAGGACCACTGAGTGGATTTGATGTTAAAGTATCTTTGTTTAAATTTCCAAGTTCAAAAAAGAAATCGGACAACTCACACTCCAGCTGTTCAGCCGCAGCAGTAATAAACTCTTTCTCATCTTCATCTATGTCAACAGGGCTTGTAAATCCAGCAAAAAAAGTATTAGCTGTAACAGATCTACCACCTACATTCATATCAGAAATCTCCTGATACATCTTCTTAATCGAAGTAATGTATCCTTTCATGGTAATCTCTGCATTTAACACGAATGGGCATACCACCGCTTCTTCAGTCAATCTTCCAGTTTCGTCAATACCTAATAACTTTAACTCCGAACGATATTCATTGGCTGTTTCACTTACCCTCTTTTCTGTCAAAAAATGCATGGAAAGATGGGCAAAAAACATCTTTTTAAATTCTTCGTCGGATGAATAAGTGAAATATATTCCTTTGTCTTTATATTTGTCACGGAATGCTTGTATTTTCTCATAGCCGTCACCATTTATTTTTGATGGTGGGATAGGCTTATCCGAAAAATACATAAACACTTGTTTTCCAGATTGAAGCATAATTTCAATTTCTTCTTCTGTTCCAGAACCATACTCATCAGTAGGTGAGCCAAATCTTGTCCAGAAAATCGCAACTGCTGCATCACATTTATTTACAAACTGCTCGTTAAGTAATGCCTGTGGTTTTCCTCCAGACTGAGCATAAGAACTCTTACTCCAATGGCGAGTTTTTATTGTGATTCCTAAAGTTTCAGCATATAATTCATTAAACTCATCTACTGCAGCTTCAATCAATGTAACTTCTTCCTTAATATCACCTGGACAAGAAATCAAAAGGTTATACAATGTCACATTTTGAGCCATTGATTACACCTCCCAAACAGTTTCATCCCCACAAATATTACGAATTTTAAGGCGGAGAGGTTTCTTTGTGCTGCGGATGTAACCATCCCAGAACTCCTTGGTTTTATTGCCCTCTACGATAACATAGCCATTTTTATCAATCTTGATTTCACTATCAGAATGCCACTCACCACCGTTCGCAGTGCAATCCAGGCTAAGGAATTCAATAAGTTCCAAGCCTTCTTCACTGATTTCAATCGATTTATACGGTTTCTTCGCAGAAGAATTAAGGAATGCTTTCTGATTGAATTCTGTAATTTTAGACAACACACGATCACTCATAAATTTATCAATAGCAACAGCATATCCGCCTGCAATTTCTTCTGCATGGAATTCTGCATAATCACCAATGACAACATCATCAAGAATTGATTTAAGATCACGCAATTCAATTTCTACAGTCGTACTGTCATCTTCTTTGATGAAATTCATAATCTCCACTTCATCAGTAATGTCGATATAGTAAACAATAACCTTTTTAATGTCATTATCCAATTCTGGAATCGCCTGATGAATAATACGGTTCATGGTCACTTTATCAAGAAGTTTGGATGCGCTGTCCATTAAATTTGGCACGTAAGCAGGAATTGTACCAAGCTTGCTATCAGAGATAGCACCTTCCCAGAAAGAATCCAGAGAATCTTCATTTTTCAAGCCAGGAATCAAAAATTTAATTTTATCCATTGTCTGAACCGGATTACGATAAAGTTGAACTCCATCTTTAATTTCAAGCACATCAAATTCTGAACCATCAGAAACGAGACGGTCACGAGTTGTCTGGATTGAATTAAGTCCAATATCACTTGTAATAAATTTTCGGTTTAATTTATGAGAAACTGCTGCTGTAACTCCACTGCCTGCAAAGAAATCTGCGACTATATCATTTTCGTTGGATGATGCACTAATAATACGTTCTATCAAAGCCTCCGGTTTTTGTGTCGCATAATCCACTTTTTCATTAGCCTGAGAATTGATTGGATTAACATCTAACCACATTGATTGTGCGGGCATACCAGGCAGTTCATCTAAATATACTTTCGACCTAATACCACCATTTTTAGTGATGTGAATTCTACCTTCTCGGTCCATTCGTTCCATTGTTTCAAGCGGCATTCTCCATAAAGAACGATATCCTTTATATTCATAGTCATAACCGCCGCCTTGTAAACCTTTTGCCGTGAGGTTACCACTATCCCATTTTCTTCCATCAGGATCAGTTCGTGAAAAGCGGGCTATATAGGATTCATCGTATGGTTGATAAACAGTATTGAAAACATATTCTGTTTGCGATTTAGTATAAAAATAAATACAATCAAAATTATTGCCATAAAATTCTGCATCACTATGAGCCGTCGCTCTTTTCCATATTATCTCGTTTCTGAAATTATCCTCTCCGAAAATTTCATCTAATAAGATTTTAACATAGTGGCCTATATGATAATCCAAATGAACATATATTGATGCAGATTCACTCATAACAGACTTAATTGCCATAAGATTTTCATACATCCAACTAAGGTATTTTTCTTTATCCCAAATATCCCCATACATCTTTTCTTCAAAAGCTCTCAATTCATCAACATCCAGCTCTTGTTCAGCCCGTGCAATAACTTCTGCTACTTTCGGATTTCGACGAATATATACTTTCTTTGCGTAATCGGCACCACTTGCAAATGGTGGGTCAATGTAAACAAGGTCAACTTGAATGCTTTGCTCTTTGAGATAGGCACAGGCAGAAACACATTCTCCACGAATAACCATATTACCATCGGAGTTTTCGCCCACAGTTTCCTTTTTTTCCATTTCATACAAAGGCATACCACGCTGAATTGTCATTGAAACATCGTCAGCGCCTTTGTATCTCAATATTCTATTAAAATTTCCAAGCACAGCTTGTCCTTCCACCGGCTCCGGTATAAACGGTACATATTTAATTGGCATTATTTGATTCCTCCGTTTTTCATATAACTTACAAATTGTTCAAAAGAAATTGCCATACTATATGATGTTATAAATTCTTGTGCCAATTTTGCTTTTTGTATGTCATTCAATTCGTCTAATGCCTTAATAAAATCAAGCAATTTATTTTTTGCATTAGTATATTTATCATCAAACTCTATGCCTACAGTAGGTCTAATTCCATTCATTACGCTTTCTCCTTAAAAAACTCACAGATTTTTTGATGTGTCTGTGTCAATCTATCTTTCTCTGGCATCGTATCTTCCAAATACAGGTAATCAAAACGTTCATAACCATACGCTGCATTATTCTGTTTTGAAAACTCTGTTTCCATAAAATTCTTCTTATCTTTAAAGACTGGATCTTTGGCATAAATCTGCCCCTTGGTTTCCACTACAATAACCTTATGGATAACGCCATCTTTTCGTTTAATGATAAGGAAGTCCGGTGTATAAATACCAATGTAACTCCATTTTCCACCAGTTTTCTTATAACACTTGATTTTAAACTCTGTCATAGCACGGTCGCCATTGTAATACACTTCCAGACCTAATTCTTCGATAATATCGAAAGATAGAATCTCTTTTAAAAATGTTTGTTCAAAACCACTATCTGTACGATATGGCAAGTAGTGAAACGAACGATTTTTATTTGGGTGAGATGTTACATGCTGTTGCAATTCCAAAACAATTCTGTCATTTCCAGTTTCTATGGCGAGATCAATTAGCTGCTGTGTTTTTTTATCGACTTTCAATTTCCCCTTATCATCAGCCATTATATTTTCAACAACATTCTGTCTTGGATAGTAGTTATCCAGATTATCTGCATATACCTCAGAAGTAAAATTCGCAATATTCAACAAATTGGCTTCTTCTGGTATCAGTTCTTCCGTTGTATTGAAATCCGTTTTGTCACAAAAAGCTTTGCGAATATTGGCTTCTATCAACTTTTTATTGTACTTCGAACTGAAATATCGTGAGCCACCTTTTTCGTATGTGATTTTTTCATATACTACTTTTAACTGCTCTGTATATGCATTTAATTCTGCCATGGAAGGTGTTCCAAATCCACTTCTCATAATGCCATAAATCCAAGAATTAAAGGTTGCATATTCTGTACCATATTCAGCATCATCCACCTGGATACTGATATTATTTACATTCATAGAAAGATCTGTTGTTTTGATAATATTACCTGCAATTTGCGCTGAATCAACAGATTTTTCAATAGAAACTTCAGGATTTGCCTTTTCCACAGTAAGTGTATCATAGCTGATTTTCAGCTGATAAAACTCTACTTTAGGCAACTTTAAATAAGCCGTACGATTATAACGTTTCAAAGTAGTCTTACTGTTGTCTGCAGAAGAAAATTCTTTAAGCGAAATATGGTGCTGCCGCTCAAGCTGCATATTTAATTTTTCGGCATTGCTTTCATTCAAATATATCAGCGCCGTTTCCTGACCGTTTTTAATCACCTGACGCAAGCATCGGCAAGATGTCTGTAATACCATCTTGGTTGGGCAGTCTCCTTCTTGAGAAAGAATAATACCTGTAAGACTTCGACAGTCCCAACCTTCTTTACCAATCTGCACAAGCAAAACAATACGAATTTTAGAAATAGATTTATCCAAGATATCAAACTGCATCTGACTATCAGCCGACATCTTATACTGTTTATTTCCTTTGTGGAATTTAAGTATAACATCAGTACCAAGGCCATATTCAGCTACAATACGGGATACCTGTGGATATACTGTTTCTTCTAATTTTTCGATAGTACCGCAATAAATACCCAATTTAGCTGTTAAACCATCTGCATAAACAGTGTCTTTATAAGTATCAAGAAATTCTCTGACGCCCTTTTCAATAATAAGGCTGCTATCTGCAATATCTGCAATTTTTACAACTGGACGTTTTAAGAAATTTCCTACACCGTCTATAAGTGGATAGTAATACACAATATTTGTGATTTCAGCTGTACCAATGGACAATGAATCTACAACTTTTATTTTTTCAACTTTATCTAAATATGGAGTACCAGAAAAACCAATTACAGAATTGACTGTATGATTCTGCGCCCATCTTGTAACTACAGCACGAAGCTTAATTTCATCACTTACTGCATGATGAACTTCATCAATAAAGATAGACAATGATGGTAACTTACCAATTAAATTACGAAGTTCATTTGCCTGTCGGTCTTTATCGTCCTCGCTTTCTTCAAACATATTTATCTGTCCCTGTTTTTCCTGAATACGCTCAAGAATTACTTTTTCCGCATTAGTAACAGCAACAAGACCAAACAACTCAGAAAGCGGCTGATGATTAGCGATTTTCTGAACATTTGGATTTTTTGTCTTATTTGATTTTTTTGCAGTTTTGCTTTGATCCAACACTTCAAAAGAAATCATCCTCTTGATGTCTGTTGCTGCCGGCTCCGGAAGAATCCACGATGGATTAAAGTTTTGTATTGTTTTAAGACTTGGAACCACTGATGATTTCAAACCTGATGGTGCAAATATGATAAAGTTATGTGCAAATGACGGATTTGTTGGCTCGTTATAAGCAAAATATAAATCCAAGTAAATAAATGCCGCCATCAAATACGTTTTACCTGCACCCATAGGAAGGCTAAACAGATAATCCGTATAGGAAACACCATAAAACGCATTACGAAAGAATTCATTATAATCAATTCCCGCTGGATCTTTCTTTATCTGTTTTTCCAGTTTTTCAGATACCTGTTCACCTTTATCATTTGTCAAACATGCATATTCAAACAATGCCGCAGCCGCTAGATTCTGAAACAAATATTCACGAGTGGATTTTGACAATTCTATCTCATTCAAATCAATAGAATTAAAGAATCCCTGTCTAAACAGCTGTGTCAACGGCTTACATTCACAGGCAATTTTTAGAAACAGATATACCTTAATAGCCTCAATCTGAGCATCACGCATCTGCCCTGTTTTCTCTATATACTCAATTAAGTTTTTAACCGTACACCGTTCTGATTCATACCATTGTGTACACTTATTTTCTATCATTTTATAGAACATGTATTTACTCCCGTCTTTAAAATGTATATCATTATTTTTTCTCAAAGCGCAAATTTTTCACTTTGAATCACGTTTAATATGCAATTCTAAAATAATCCAAATACGCCTTATACTTATCCTGTGCGGTCAAACAGGTATCTGTCAAATAACCTTTCTCATTGTTCCACTCTTTCAGTCCACGGTAGTAGAACATCTTCAGATTATCCTCAATGATAAACGGAACGATATTATATTTCAGACATTCCTTAAACATAATTAATCTGCCCACACGACCGTTGCCGTCCTGGAATGGATGAATACGTTCA
>ERZ772818.3250-NODE-3250-length-11271-cov-9.547521_pt1 | contig 11271 bp, 9 predicted proteins | sample MGYA00580837_ERZ772818 | MGnify/ENA primary metagenome ERZ772818 (study PRJEB29015, sample SAMEA2737671) | human gut metagenome | biome: human gut; feature: human-associated habitat; material: faeces | place: China | collected 2012 ...
AAAGGCGGATGCGTATGTCTATGGGTACGAGTTGCTCATATCATCTGTTGTGAGCATTCTGCTTGTCATCCTCATCTCAATTATATGTGGTGATGTTCGGTACTCGCTTTCATTCTTGATCGGCTTTATCCCTCAGAGAATCTACATTGGTGGCTATCATGCAACGTCGCACACCAGATGCTATCTGGCATTTACCGGACTGGCACTTATCTGCATTTTGCTGAGTAAAGTAATTGCAGCAAATAACCTTTTTCGTATTATAACAACAGTAGCTCTTTTGGGTATCTCTATCTTTTTCTCTCCGATAGAAGCAACGAATAAGCCTTTGGGCAAAAAGAAGCGGTTAAGCTATAAGATGATCGTATCTGTTCTTTCGTCAATAGATTTCCTACTTGCCATTTTCAATGTGCTTCCATACACACGTCATGTGGTTTGCTACTATCTCTCCAAATGGGTGTTGATTGTATTCGCAATAATTCCTTTGATTTAACAGAAATTTAATGCCAACTTTTGTAGATAAGGAGGTGATAACATGAAAAAGAACAAATGGATGCTGCTTCTTGTCGCTTTTATTGCATTTTTTGTATTGGTTTATTTTATTGGTGCGCGCCTTAATGCAACGGCAGAGGCATTGACAATTATTTCTCTCTGCATCGGCATACTGGTCATTTATTTAGTCGTAAAAGCAATCAAATCAAAATGAAAATATGATCATTCATTTTGGAGGAATACTATGAAATCGGTGAAACACCTTTGGGCATCGTTACTAATTGTTATGGCGTTTGTAATTATCTGTCCGACAGCATTAGCGGCGACCGGTAACTCTTCGCAGATACATTCAAAAAATCCTGTGGATGCTTATCCTAATTCGACAGTTGGCGTCATTCATTTTTATATTGATGACGGAAAGCTGATTGTTTATGACCCTGACGAACGTACTAGCGTACGGGGCGATACAGGAACCGCAACGATTTACTGGACCATTCCGGGACAGGTTTTTTGGTCAATATCTTCTAATATTTCTGGGCCGATGGTGTTCTCTGGAAGTGTGAGTACAACAGCTGGTGATTATTGCCCGCTTAATGGCATTAGTTTTGATGGTTATGTTAGCGGTCTTGTAGATGTTCAAATGATGCCTGGTAGCAATTATGCAACATTGGAAGGATCAATGTTAGATATTCAAGGTGTTTCCTATGTGTTGCCGGGAGTCGAAGCGTATATGTATCATTGATTATCGGATAGAACACATGGAAAATCATATGGAAGATAATGACATTCCGAAATTTCGCACTTATCGTGGAGAAATCGAATTTGAAGGAACGTTAATACAGGCTGATATTTTTATTGACAATAAAATGCTTGAAGACAGAAACAGCTTTTTAATAAGTTTTTTGTGCAAATCTAATAAGATGTATAAAATGATTTGCAGAAATGTTTTAAAAAAGGAAGGATATTATATAAATCTAAAACTCAATGGTGTAAAATTGAAAACCCGTGTCCTTTCAGTGTCGCAAAGCTTTATTGATAGTAACTCGGAAACATATAGAATTGGCCTTATGTGTTCTAATGATTTGCGCATCTAAATCAAAAGACAGTCGATGGTACGGTTCGGAGCGAAGTATCAACAAATCAACAGCCCTCTATTTGCAACGACTGCAAATAGAGGGCTGTTTTGTTTGTTTTGGATATTTTAATTAAAGGTCAATCTTCTAATATGCGAAACCGTCAAGGCTGAAATGAATGGGCTGACGCCCGGCCTTGACCGTTCCCCGCCGCCCCGCTGGATGGGTGGACAAGGTGGCCAATCCCTAAAAGTGTTTGGCCGCACTCGTTCATTTTGGGGCCTTTCTTCTCCCAAAATTGAAATGGGCGGGAAAGCCCTAAAATGGCTTTCCCGCCTTGATTACCCATTAGCAAAGACGGGCGAGACTGTCAACGGCGGCGCTGAAAGCGCCGTTCATCTTGACCGTTGACTGGCTCGCCTGGCTTTGCTACTGCCCGTAAGAGATGGAAAAACAAGATGGAAAACAAGGTTAAAAATGGTTGACAAGTCTATCGGATGTGTGTTATACTGTGCGACAGTTTGAGATTGGAAGGAGGCTTACGTGTGTTAATTTGTGTACGCTAATAAGCAATAAAAAGTAGAAGTACCTTTCCACATGATGGTGGGCTTTTTTTGCGTGCGTATGCAAAGGAACACGTAGGTTTGACACGAGCAGTCTTTGAACTGTATCGTGGTGTTTTTTCGTGCTTTGTTGTTATGCAGGCGTCTGCCCTCTCTGTGGGACAACGCCTGCTTTTTATTGCAGAAACAAAGGAACAATGCAATAAAAAAGGAGGTTCGCATTATGACCCAAAACAACAATTCATGGAGAAAAACTTATTTTACACTTCTTGCCGGACAAGCAATATCCTTTATTAGCAGCGGTATTTTGCAAATGGCCATTATCTTTTATTTGGTTGCGAAAACTAATTCTGCAATCATATTGACGGCGGCAACACTGATTGGATTTTTGCCGCAAGCCTGTTTAGGCCCGTTTGCAGGTGCTTTTGTTGACCGGCACAGCCGTAAAAGCGTAATGATTGGTGCGGATTTGATAATTGCCGCCGCTGGCGGTATTCTGGCGCTGGTGGCGTTTTACATGGAATTGCCCGTATGGTCTATTATGGTTGTCCTGTTAATCCGAAGTGCGGGAACTGCTTTTCATTCTCCAGCATTCAGCGCAGCAACACCTATGATTGTGCCAAAAGAGGAACTTACAAAATGCGCTGGTTACACGCAGACCATGCAAGCAGTAAGTGCGATTATCAGTCCAGCTGCCGCAGCGTTTTTATATGCTGTTTGGCCTCTTAATGCAATTATATTGTTAGATATTGTGGGTGCAATCCTTGCCTGTGTGACTGTTGCGATTTCGTCCATACCAACGCCTGAACTATGTCCAGAAACGAAAAGACAACAGTTTTTACAGGATATGAAAGAGGGGTATGTGGTATTAAAGCAAAACAGGGGCCTCTTTGCTCTGCTCTGGATTGGTGTAATTTATATTTTCTTTTATATGCCAATCAGTACGCTTTTTCCTCTCATCTGTATGTCATACTTCAAAGGAACACCGGCCCATGCCTCTGCCGCTGAAATTGCTTTTGCGGTTGGTATGCTGCTTGGCGGAGTCATTCTGAGCATTTGGGGCGGTTTTAAGAAACGGCGGTACACCATCGGTCTTTCCGTTCTCCTGATGGGCGTTAGCAATATGCTCTCCGGGCTTTTGCCGCCAGACGCATTTCTTGTCTTTGTTGTGTGCTGTACTGTTATGGGAATTTCCGCTCCATTTTACGGTGTGCAAAATGCGATTTTTCAAGAAACGGTCAAACCAGAATATCTGGGGAGAGTTTTTTCTCTACTGACAAGCGCCGCTTCCCTCGCCATGCCGTTTGGCCTTGTCATTTCCGGGCCTCTGGCGGAGCGGCTGGGAGTTGAGAAATGGTTTGTCATTTGCGGAATTGGCATTATCATCGTTGCGCTTGCCGTATTTTTACTACCCGGTTTGAGAGAGATTGACAATACGCAATAATCAACTGCACCTTTTTCTATTACTAAACAAAATGCCTGGATGGTGGTTCTGAAAAACCAGAACCGCCGTTCAGGCATTTTTTATCTTCGTCCTCTCTGCGGTTTTGGATTCTTCAGCAAGTCGGATTTTTCCGCAATCTTTTTCAGCCACTTCCGTTCTTCTACTGACAGCTTCCTAAAATTCAGCTTGAGCCGTTTGCAGATAAACGCCAAGTACGCTTGTTCCGTGTCGCTGTCCTGGCTGACGATTTCACCAGCAGTTTCCAGCATTTCTTTTAGCGGGTTATCCTCTGGGACGCTGAAAAAATCGTCCTTGTGTGTTTCCCGCAGAGCAAGGGCAATCCCGTTTATGTCCCGTTGTATCACATAGCGGCAAAACTCGTCCTCATCAATATGGGCGGTGATAAGCTGTCTTAACTGCGTATCACTCATGCCAGGATTATGCTTTTTTATAACAGTTGCGCTCATCGTGTCCACTATGGCGTTTGCACCCTGCGCCTGTTTCAGTGCCGTTCCGTTCACATAGATTTCAAGGTCAGCCATCAGCCGGGGGAAATCCGGGTGCGCCGCCAGCTCACACAGCAGGGTATTGTCTATCCTCCCGCTTTTCAGCAGGTCAATCATTTCATCACTCAAACGCAGGTCTGCAAGATCGGCGTTTGGGTGATTTTTCATTTCAGACAGCCCCAGCAGATAATCAGCGGTCACACCGTAAAACTTCGCCAGCCGGATAAGGGCATAGTGGCTGATGTCCTTGAAGTCTTCCGTTTCGTAACTGCCCAGCGCAGACTTGGAAAGCCCGGTCTGCTCCGCAAGCTGCCCCAGCGTCAAGCCACGCTCCACACGTAGGTCTTTTAATCGCTCTTGTATGGATAAAGACATATTCACCCTCCTTGCTAGCTCAACGAAAGAGAAGCCGTTATGCTATGTACTATGCTCATAGCATAACGGCATAGGCATTTACAGTTTTATTTTACCATTTCTTAAACCCCAAGCTCTTTTCATAATAAAAATTTAATACCCTTATGCCATTGAAAAAGTGTGAATTACCCTTTATGATTATAGGGATAACTATTTATCATAGAATCCCATTCTATGCGTTGATTCAAGGAGGCCGGCATGAGCACGATTTCACTACAAGGCCGCAGTGTTCTTGGGCTAGCTGATTTCACAGCCGAAGAGATTGAGCGGATCTTAGAAGTAGCAGCACAGATGAAAAAAATTGTGTTATCTGACAATAAGAAAAAAGATTTCCTGAAAGGCAAATCTATCGTAACAGTGTTTTCCGAAGCATCTACCAGAACTCGTAGTTCTTTCGAGCTTGCCGGTAAGTATTTGGGAGCCGACGTGATCAACATTACAAAGAGTGGCAGCTCGATGACGAAGGGTGAAAGTATGCGAGACACATTGCTGACCGTTTCCGCTATGGGAGTGGATGCAGTGGTCATTCGTGATTCTTCTGAAGGGGCTGCTCTTTTTGCGTCCAAGGTCATGAGCCCTAAGGTGAAGGTGCCGGTCGTGCTGAATGCAGGCGATGGCGCCCATGCGCATCCGAGCCAGGCACTTCTGGAGCTCTTCACCATGAAGGAAGCAGGAAAGAAGATCAAAGGGATGAAGTATGTCATCATTGGTGACGTGCTGCATTCCCGTGTCGCAAGAAGCGATATCATAGGTTTCACAAAGCTGGGAGCTGAAGTGCATCTGGTGGGACCGCGTACACTGGTCCCAAAGGAACTGGAAGCGATGGGCTGCATCGTCGATGATGATCTGGAGACGGCTTTGAAAGATGCGGATGCGATCAATATCCTCCGTATCCAGCTCGAAAGAGCGGCTGGCGGATTCATCCCGACGACCCGCGAATATGCACGCCTTTTCGGTATTAATCAGAAGCGCCTTGCACTTTGCAAGCCGGATGTGGCAGTGATCCATCCGGGCCCGATGAACAGAGGCATTGAAATCGGTTATGATGTAGCCTACGATGAAGCATCCTGGATTCAGGAAGAAGTCAGAAATGGCGTAGCTGTACGTATGGCTTTGGAATATTTGACACTGACGGAGGGGAAAGACATTGATGCTCTTAATTAAGAATGGTACCATCGTAAACCCGGCCAAGCACCAGCATGAAGTGACAAATATCCTGGTGGAAGATGGAAAGATCAAGGAAATCGGCCAGAATGTCAGCGCGGCTGGCAAAGAGGTAGAAGAAATCGATGCGAAGGGACTTTTCGTCACACCGGGCCTCATCGATATGCATGTCCATCTGCGTGAACCTGGACAGGAAGCCAAGGAAGATATTTATACAGGCACACAGGCAGCGGCTGCCGGCGGCGTGACCCGTGTCACGACTATGGCGAATACGAAGCCTGTCATCGACAATGCGGCGGTTTTGCGTGATGTGAAGCACCGCATAGCTGAGACTGGTGTCGTGAAGGTTTCCGTGATCGGCTCGATCTCCAAGGATCTCGAAGGCAAGCAGCTCTCAGAAATGGGGGATATGGCAGCGGATGGCGCTGTCGCTTTCTCGGATGACGGACACTATGTAGAGAGTGCCAATTTCATGCGCCGCGCCATGGAGTACGCAGATCAGCTCGGCAAGATGGTCATCGACCATGCAGAAGATATGACGATGTGCGGACACGGCTTCATGAATGAAGGCAAGGTCTCCTATGCGATGGGCGTCACCGGACGCCCGGCGACAGGGGAAAATATCGCAGTCGCTCGCGACCTGCTCCTTTCGGAGCTGACCGGCTGTCATATCCATATCGCACATGTATCGAGCGGCAAGGCCGTCGATCTTATCCGCGAGGCCAAGGCGAAGGGTGTGAACTGCTCGACAGAAGTCACCGCGCAGCACCTCTATTTCACCGACGAATGGCTGAAGCACTATGAAGCGGCTTTCAAAATGGCGCCGCCGCTGCGCACGGACGAAGACAGAAAAGCGCTGATCGAAGGGCTGAAGGATGGCACCATCGATGCCATCATGACGGACCATGCTCCGCACTGCAATGAAGAAAAGGATGTCCCCTTCAACTGTGCGCCGAACGGCATCGCAGGTCTTGAGACCTCTCTTGCCTCGACGCTGACGGTGCTCTACCATCAGGAGGGCTTCACCATCGACAAGATCGTCGAGCTGATGAGTGTGAACCCGGCAAAGCTCCTCGGCATCGAAGGCGGCGTCCTGACAGAAGGCGCTCCGGCAGATATTACGCTGATCGATCCGGATAAAGAATGGACTGTCCACGGACAGGATCTCTATACGAAATCCCTCTTCACTCCTTATGAAGGGCTGACGCTGAAAGGCAAAGCGGTCATGACCATCGTGGATGGAGAGATTGTCATGAAAGAAGGAAAGGTGCTCAAATGAAAGGCCTCTTGATTTTGGAAAACGGTGCCCGCTTCGAAGGCGACCTCTTAGGCTCTGTCGAAGGGCTGGGGGAACTGGTCTTCAATACCGGCATGACAGGCTATCAGGAATGTTTCACAGATCCGTCCTATGAAGGGCAGATCCTCACCCTGACCTACCCGCTCATCGGTAACTATGGCGCGAACGATCTTTTCATGCAGAATAGAAAGCCGGCAGCAGCAGGCTTCGTCCTTGACCAGATCGCAGAGCATCCGTCGAACTGGGAATGCAAGGAAAAGATCACCGATTTCATCGAAAGATACCATGTACCCTGCCTTTACAATGTCGATACCCGTGCCGTGACACGCATGGTCCGTACCCAGGGCGTCATGAAAGCGATCATCGTTTCGGCAGACAGAAGCGATGAATTCATCGCCGAAGAACTTGCAAAGCCGCTCCACAGAGATCAGGTAGAGCGCGTGACGACCGACTATCCCTATACCTATGGTGACGGGAAATATCAGGTCTCCCTTCTCGACTGCGGCCTGAAAAAGAATATCCTCGTTTCGCTTGCGGCCAATGACTGCACCGTCCATGTCTTCCCGGCGCATACATCTGCCGAAGAGCTGCTGGCAGGAAATCCGGACGGCATCTTCCTCTCTCCTGGACCGGGGGATCCGCAGGATGTGCCATTCGTCGTAGAGACCGTCAAGAAGCTCATCGGAAAGAAACCGATCTTCGGCATCTGCCTTGGTATCCAGATGCTCGCGACAGCACTCGGTGGGCACACCTTCAAGCTGCCTTTCGGCCATCGCGGAGCGAACCACCCGGTCAAGGATCTTCGCACGGGCCGCGTCTATATCACCAGCCAGAACCATGGCTATGCGATCTCCGATGATGACCTTCCGGAATGCATCGAAGTCACCCACAGAAGCGTCAATGACGGCACCATCGAAGGCATCCGTCACAAGACCCTTCCGATCCAGGCTGTCCAGTACCATCCGGAAGCCTCCCCGGGACCGAAGGATAATTTCTATCTCTTCACCGAATTTACCAAGGCCATGGAGGAATTCAAAAAATGATCAATAAAGACGTGAAGAAAGTCCTCGTCATCGGCAGCGGCCCGATCGTCATCGGACAGGCTGCGGAATTTGACTATGCCGGTACCCAGGCCTGCCGCTCCCTTCGTGAAGAGGGCGTCGAAGTCGTCCTGGTGAACAGCAATCCATCCACCATCATGACAGACGTGGATATCGCTGACCGTGTCTATATCGAACCGATCACGCTGCCATTCGTGACAGAAGTCATCAAGAAGGAACGCCCGGACGCACTGCTCGCGACACTGGGCGGGCAGGTCGGCCTCAATATGGCTGTCCAGCTCTCGGATGCCGGTGTCCTTGACCAGTACGGCGTGAAGCTCTTGGGCTCTTCTCTCCATGCGATCAAGCATGCGGAAGACCGTGAACTCTTCAAGGATGCGATGGAAGAGATCCATCAGCCGGTCCCGGAATCTGATATTTTCGAAGAACTGGAACCCGCCATCGCCTTTGCGGATAAGATCGGCTATCCGGTCATCATCCGTCCGGCATACACCTTAGGCGGCACCGGCGGCGGCATCGCACATGATCGCTACGAAATGGAAGAGATCGCGAACCGTGGCATCAAGCTCTCCCCGATCAATCAGATCCTTGTAGAACGCAGCATTGCCGGCTGGAAAGAAGTCGAATTCGAAGTCATGCGAGACAGTGCGGACAACTGCATCATCGTCTGCGCCATGGAAAATATCGATCCTGTCGGTGTCCATACCGGCGACTCCATCGTCGTCGCTCCGACCCAGACGCTGACCGATGGCCAGTATCAGATGCTCCGTACCGCATCTCTCGACATCATCCGCTACCTCAAGATCGAAGGCGGCTGCAATGTCCAGTACGGCCTTGACACCAAGACGAACCAGTACTATGTCATCGAAGTCAATCCGCGTGTCAGCCGTTCCTCCGCACTCGCATCTAAAGCCACCGGCTACCCGATCGCGAAAGTCGCAGCGAAGATCGCCCTCGGCCTGCACCTCGATGAGATCACCAATGCCATCACCGGCAATACGAAAGCCTGCTTCGAACCATCCATCGACTATGTCGTATGCAAATTCCCGCGCTGGCCATTCGAAAAATTCACCCTCGCAGATCGTGCCATCGGTACCCAGATGAAAGCGACCGGCGAAGTCATGGCACTCGACCGCACGCTCGAAGGCTCGCTCCTGAAAGCCCTCCGCTCGCTGGAAGTCGGGGAAGGCTACCTGCACCTGAAGAAACTCGACGGACAGTCCCTCTATGATATCCGCTGCCTGCTCTCCCGCATCGATAACGAAAGGATCTTCGTCCTTGCCGAAGCCCTTCGCCGCGGCATCGAGCCGGAAGAGATCAACCGCATCACCAAGATCGACCTCTTCTTTATCTACAAGATCCAGAACATCATCAAGATGGAACGCCGCCTCATGAAGGAAGGCCTCACCGAAGAGACCTTGAAAGCGGCGAAACGCATCCAGATGCCGGATGAAGCCATTGCACACTTCGCTGAAGTCACCCCGAAAGACGTCGAAAACTTCAAGAAGAAACTGGATTTCCATCCGGACTTCAAGATGGTCGATACCTGTGCGGCAGAATTTGAAGCGCACGCGCGCGAGCTCGTCGAAGGCGTGCTGGATCTTGACCTCCGTCACACTGTCGAGCGCGCTCGTCGCCTCGTCCAGAATGAGGATGGGCGGGTTTTTGAGGAAGATGCGCGCGATGGACACGCGCTGCTTCTGACCGCCGGAGAGCATCGTGCCGCGCTCGCCGACATAGGTGTCGAAGCCGTGCGGCATAGCCATGATATCGTCGTAAATCTCCGCGCGCTTCGCCGCTTCGACGATCTCCTCGTCCGTCGCGTCGGGGCGGCCATAGCGGATATTCTCGCGCACCGTGTCGGCAAAGAGGAACACATCCTGCTGCACGATGCCGATGGCGCGGTGAAGAGACGACTGCGTAAGAGAGCGCACATCTTCCCCGTCGATACGGATCGCGCCCTCGCTCACCTCGTAAAAGCGCGGGATGAGCTGGCAGAGCGTCGACTTGCCTCCGCCGGAGGGGCCGACGATGGCGAGCATCTCGCCAGGCCTTATATGCACGCTCACATCGTGGAGCACGCCTTCATTCTCCTCGCCCTCGTAAGAAAAGCTCACATGGTCGACGTCGATCTCGCCGCGGCAGTGTTCGAGCTCCTTCGCGTCCGGTGCGTCCTTGAGCGCGGGCTCGACGCGCATGAGCGCCGTGAAGCGCTCAAGACCTGCAAAGCCACGAGCAAAAATCTCAGAGAAATTCGCGAGCTTTCGCACGGGGTTGATGAACGTTGCGATGTAAAGGGAAAACGTGATGAGGTCAATGTAGTTCATCTCGCCGCGCATGATGAGATAGCCGCCCACCGTGATGACGGCGGCGGAGAGCAGCGTCATAAAAAATTCCATCGTCGCGTTGAACACACCCATCTCGTGGTGGAATTTGCGCTTGGAGACCTTGAATTCCTCGTTCGCCGCGTTGAATTTGTCGATCTCCTCTTCCTCGTTGGCAAAGGCGCGCGCCGTGCGGATGCCGGAGAGCGACGACTCGATGCCGACATTGATGGCGGCGGTCTTCTGCTTCTCGCCGCGCGAGGCTGCCGTCATCTTGCTGCGGCGCGACATGATGACCGCGATGAACACCGGCAGGATGCACGCCACGACCAGCGCGAGCCGCCACTCGATGGAAAACAGGATGGCGAGCGCGCCGACGATCGTCAGCGTCGAAATGAGCAGATCCTCGGGGCCGTGGTGGGCGAGCTCCGTGATCTCGAAGAGATCGCTCGTCAGCCTGCTCATCAGCTGGCCCGTGCGGTTGTGGTCAAAGAAGCTGACGTCCAGCTCCTGCACGTGCGTGAAAAGGTCGCGGCGGATGTCCGCCTCCACCAGAATGCCGAATGTGTGTCCCCAGTAGGAAATGACATAGTATAAAAGCGCGCGCACAATGAACGCCGCCATCATCACGCCCATCACGATAAAAAACGTGCGGTACTGCTGATTCGGCAAAAGGTCGTACATCGACTTGCGCGTCACGAGCGGGAAGGCGAGATCGATGAGCGCAACGACCGTCGCGCAGACAAGGTCCAGGATAAACAGGCCGCGGTGCGGCTTGAAGTAGGTGAAGAGAATGGAAAGCGGCTTTTTCTGCTGAAATTCACGGGTCGTCATATGGTCGATAGCTCCTGCAAATACTTTTTCAAGGTAATTGTAGCACAGGCGGGCAGTGCTTGCAAGGAAAGCCGCCCCTTTTTGCGTAGAAAAAGAACGGCC
>ERZ772818.3268-NODE-3268-length-11225-cov-11.257565_pt1 | contig 11225 bp, 4 predicted proteins | sample MGYA00580837_ERZ772818 | MGnify/ENA primary metagenome ERZ772818 (study PRJEB29015, sample SAMEA2737671) | human gut metagenome | biome: human gut; feature: human-associated habitat; material: faeces | place: China | collected 2012 ...
GATACCGCTGAACAGCAGCGTACCGAAACCGCCGGTGACAGGCAGCGTAAAGCCCTTGCGGTTGATGACTTTGGCAACAGCAAGTTCCGTTTTTGTGGCATCGCCATTGTTGCTGGTATGGGTGAACGTGGTTTTCGTAACCGTGCCATGCTTAACCAGATTGCCACTGGCGTCATATACGTTGGTCTTTTGCCAAGTAGTTGTGGCGGTAACATCCAGCTTAACCTCAACAGGCTTTGTCAGCAGGTTATAGCCCTTAACCGTCTTGGTTTCGACCAGATAGTAATCACCATTGGCAAGACCATGGGTGTAGTTGGTGGTGTTGGTAGAGTCAGACGTATCAATGATGCCGCTTGCGTTAGTTGTCAAGCCAGACTTTACAAGAATCCAGCTTTTAGTGCTGTCAAGACCTGCTTTTTTGACGGTTTCAGCATTTACAATAGGCGTTTCTCCCGTCTTGGCTTCACGGTACAGGTCAAACACAACGCCGGGCAGTGGAGTATTTCCGTCTTCCGTTGTCTTTTTCACCTTGATGCCAAAGCTGTACATAACAGCGCTGTCCTCAATGGTGTTCGTGGTAGTTCCGGGAGTATTGTCGCTATTGATTTTATTGGTGTATGTAAGTTTTGCGTTATTCGAGTTGCCGTTGCCGCCGACTACAGCGGTATCCTTTACAACAGCGTTGTAGGTAATGGTCACCGTGTGTCCGGCACAAGCCTTTACTGTGGCGGAATCGAGTTTGAATGCAATTTTGAATCCATCTGTGCCTTCGGCTGCAACCGTATAATCCGTGCCACTCGTCAGGTCTGTTGTGCCGTCTTTAACTTCAATGCTGTTTACATTATCCGTCAAACCCGTCGGCGTGTCGGTGACGGTAAAGGTGGAAAGTTTCTCAATGTTCTTCGGGACTTCAATCGTGATTTTGTAAGGAACGGTATCGCCGACACCGTACGGGGCATCCTGCGCCCAACTGTCGCCCTTTTTGACTTCCTTCTTCATATCGGGGCGGTGGTTGGCAACTTGAATGGTTGCATTAGGAGTGGCTGTATTTTCGCCTACCTTAATCTGACCATCATTCTGCACGGTAAAGTTGTGGTATTCCGCATCCAAGATATAGCCCTTGTTAGCAGAATCACCGCTGTATGCATCCTCAAAAATGCGGTAGTCGCCTTGCGAAAGCCCTGCAATTGTAATTTTACCGCTTGGGTCCGTTGTCAAATCGTAGGGGTTGCCATTGCTATCGTTTGCAGTAATGTCTGTCCAATTTGCGCCATTCTGTTCCTGTAGCTTGAACTTAACACCCGCCAACGCGACCTCAGAACCACCGCCGGTATAGCCCTTTTTCTCAATCGTGACTTGACCGTAGGCGGTGCTGTTTTTCGGGTAAACGTGGACATCATAAATCCAGTCCGTCAGCTTGTTCGTGGTGGTCGTATCAGCAATGCGCGTCATAGGTACAGAAACCAAGAACGGGTCAGCAGGGGACGTGACCTTATCGGGGGCGCTCGTTTCAACAACCAGATACAGACCGAGGTCAAGGCCGTCTTTTTTGGCTACACCAATATCGGTTCCAGAAGTTGCGGTTGTAACCGTGTCTATCTTGCTGCCATTAACTGTGATTGCGCCAGTTGTTGAATCCGTTGAATAATACTTACTTGCATCTATCTTGGAAAAGTCTTGACCAGTCGCAGCCGCTTGACCGCCATAATAGGCTTTCAGCCATTCCTCATTCTGCACCTTGTAAATCTCAAAAGTTACCCCGCCCAGCGGCTTTGCGTCTGTGGGCGCGGCTTCGCCCTCGGCACCGGTACCCTGTTTGGGCGTTGCTCCCGGTGCAGGGTTATACTCATACTTATGAATCGTAATGCTGCCCGTTTTGCCCGATTCCCAAACAGGCGTACCGTCTGCCAGCCTCGTCGTTCCCATCGCCCCCGCCGTCGTCGCCCCTTCCGCCATGGCGGGCATGGCGCAAAGGCTCAGGGTCAGGGCGACGCTGAGGATTGCGGTAAATAAACGTTTCAGTTTCATTTTGATGCATACCTCTTTTTTCTATGTTGGTTTGTGTAGAGGGGTGGGGGTCAGGAACGTCTGCCCCCTTTCTTATTGTATCGGAACACCAGCACCAGCAGCACAGCCACCAGTGCGGGCAAACCTATCAGCAGCCACAGGCTGGGTGCGTCCGCGCCCGTGTGCGGCAGGGTAAAGCCCTTGCGGTTGTAAATGGTCAGGGCAATGTTGTACACGCGGCTGGCGGGATCTTGGGTTACCTCGTCATAATCCGTGCCGTTGAGTTTGCACTTCCCGTCCGTTGTCAGCGTAAACTCGATGGCTTCGCTCAGCAGGGTGTAGCCCTCGGCGGTTTTGGTTTCGGTCAGGCGGTAGCTGCCGGGGGTCAGGGACGCAAAGCTGCATTTGCCTTGGTTCGTGCTATCGCTGCCCGTCACGCCGTTATAGGTTGTTTCAGCCGCGCCGCTATCGTTCAGCTTTTCCAGCTTGAACTCCACGCCGCCCAGCAGGGGAGTGGTTGTACCGTCTATGCCCATTTTGGTAAGGTTCAGGGCAAATTTCGGGTCGGTGCGCTGGTTGGTCAGGGTGATTTTGCCGGTTGTGCTGTCGGTTGTCTGCGATGCGGTGTAGGTATATGTGCCAATCGTAACCGTACCTTCTGCCGTAAACGTGCCGTTTTGGGTTGCGCACTCCACCACGCGGTACACATAGGGGGTGTTGCCGTCGTTGACATCCGTCTTGTCCAGACGTTCAAACTTGTGCGCCCACTTCCCGGTCATATAGTTGTATTGCAGCTTGACAGCGCTCGTTGCATCTACCCACTTGCCGCTTGTGTCATTCACATGGCGGCGCTCCAGCTTGACCCAAATCGCATCCGGCAGTTTATCGGTCAGCTTGTTGCCGTCTGCATCCTGCCACTGCTTTTCCACCTCAATATCCATCAATTGGTGTGCCGTGTTGGTAAAGGTGGCGGTGACGGTTGTCTTATCGCTGGTAACCGTGCCGCGCACGCCGTTGTCCACATCGTACTTTGCGTCAGTGGCGTCGCAGATTACGCTTTTCAGGCTGCTGTCAGCGGCGGGCGTTTCAACTACCCGGAAGCGTGTGCCAATGGGGATGCCGGTAATTTCCCAGCTTCCGCCAACTGGAATGGTATTGGTCATTTGTGGTACGCTGTCCGCGCTGCCCAAGCCGATACCGCCAACGTTGCTGAAGGTGACGGTAAACGTGTAGCTGCCTGTCAGCGGTGTTTCGTCGGTCGGCTGTTCCTTTTTAATTACCAGCGTACCGACCTTGACGGTGTTAATGAACTTGACCTTCAATTCGGGGAATTCTTCTTCCGGCGCGGCGTAACTGCGGAACACCAGCGTATTTGCGTCTGGCTTGCTGCCGTTGTAGTTGCTGCCTGTTGATGGTGTGTCCGCCGTTTCGGTTCTGCCGTCCTCCGGCTTTGTGCCGCCGCCTTGCAGCGGGGTGGTGGTTGTGCCGCTTACAGACGGACTTGTCCCCGCTGCGTTGACCAACGTCCCGTTCTCGTACACTTCCCAGCGGGTGTCGTACAAGGCAGTGTTTTCCGCCTCTTGCAGCGAGATATAACTGCCACAGCGGAACTGGTCCGTAAAGGTCACGGTTTCGCCGTCTTGCAAATCAAACGTGCCATCGGTGTCCACCGCCTGCGTGCCGCTGCCCGCTACGCTGGACGTAAATATCGCGCCGCTGGCGGGCTTCAAGGTATTGCTTTCCGCCGAGTCATAGTCCGGGATATCCGCTTGCTCTACCGAGAAGCCCACCGTGGTGTTTGCCACGGGCTTGGCGGTAAAAACAAAATTGCGGAAGTAAACTGTACGCTCGTAGTCATCGCCAATGAGGATTTTTGAGAGTTTGGTCAGGTCAAAGTCCGTGTCCTTTGGCATTTTGTTCAGCTGCAGCTTGACCGTGACCCACTTGTCGTTTTGCATCACAACGCTGCCGCTGAGCATGGTGTTCAGATAGGACTTTTGACTGTTGGCATCGCAGCCCATCTTCTTGCCGTTGTTGTCCACCAAGGTCAGATACAGGTAGTTGGTGGACAGAACGCCGTCACCCGGGTTGCCCACGGCGTAAACGTCAAAGGACAAATAGTCGCGGTTTTTGATGTTGAGCGGGTTTGTCAGCGTCATAGTGCCGTAGCGTAGGTCGCGGTGTTTGCTGTTTTTATCATACCCTTGGGCGTACCATTTTACGGTTTTAGCTTTATCTTCTTCGCTGTCGCTGTTGGACGGAGTTACACCTTGTTCCATGATTGTATGGTCAGTAGCGCTGCTGCTGGCGGTGAAATTGCTGCCGACTTTCACGGGTTTGGGGGTGCTGTCATCAATTGTTTTCGGGCCGTAATGTGTAGCCAAGTTTTGCAGGGTAAAGGTAAAGAGCTTTTGATTTTGGAATAAAGACTTGAACGCGGTGTTTACCTTGCTGAGATCGACCTGCTTTTCAACCTGCAATTTGTTATTGTCGGGGAAGTTGAACGCCACCGCCATGTTGGACTCCCACATACCGCGCTCCATATAGAACATAGTCAGGGTGTGGGTGGTGCGGTCTTTGTCTAATTGGATGGCTTTGCCTGTCGTCTTGGTGAACGTGACAGGGGTCTGGTTGAAGCAGACGGTTTTGGTGGTATCAGTCTGGTAGACCATGGTGTCGCTTGTGTCGGTGTTCTTGTTGGAGCTGACGTAAGGGGTTACGGTGCTGTCCGCGCCAAATTCCAGCAGACCGGACGCTTTACCGTGCGCGCCGCCGACATCCAGCATCAACTCGCCGTCAATGTAGACCCACACGTCATCGTCGCCGGAGAAGAAGAACTTGATAGGAACTTCAATGTTCCTGCCGCTGGTGTCTTTTCCTACAACAACCTTGCCGTCCTCTGTAAGCGTAAAGTCAAATTGCAGCTTGGCGCCAAAGCCGTAGTTGTATTGGGATGCCCCGACTGTGCTGACTGTTTGGTTAAACGGGAAAAAGCCGTAGGTGCCATTGGTATTGTTTGGCGACGAAATGTTTTGTGATTTGCTGTCCGTGGTGGGGTTGCCGTCACTACCTTTGGGGGATTCCAGATAATACTTGCCGTCGGTTTGGTTCTGCTTCAAATACAGAGAGCTTTTGCTGCTGTCATAGTACCAATATTCGGCTTTGCTCTCCGGGTCGTTATCGTCCGGACTGTCTGGATTTTGCGCAAAAACGGCTTTTTGCTTGAGCGGGAAGGAAACATCCTCGTACACCTTGCCCAGCACGGTGTTAAAGGCGTTTTTGCCTTGCAGGAAGTCTTTGTCAAAGTGCGGGTCAACCGACGCATTTGTGTTGGAATTCTTGGTTCTTAACAGCGGCAGACCGTTTGCCGTGCCGTCAGAGGTCTTGCTTTCCACAAGGCCCTGGAAGGTGCGATTGTAATCGGAGCTTCCATTACCATTATCATCCAAGGCCGAGTTATTCACGGCCATAAAGATATTGTAGTTGGAACTACCCTCAGCGCCCCAGCCGTATAGACCCATACCGGCGGCAACGGTTGCAAAGGGGTCGCCCCAGCCTGACTTTTGGAAATGCCCGGTATAAAGCGGGTATTTGACATTGTCGTTTGCAGTGTAAGCGCTGCTTAGTGCGCGGTTGAACTGCTCAAAAGTGACGTACCCACGCTGGGAAGATGTGGTCACCCACGAGTAAGTGTCGCGGTTCAGGCCATTCAGCTCGTAGTCGGTGTAGTAATCGTACAGGGTGCTGGTGATATACTTTGTATCCTTTTGTTGGGTGAAAATGCCGCTGTTATCAATGTCCACAACGGTCGCGTTTTTGCCGCTTTCGGCATCGCGGACAGAGGCTTTCTCGCCCCAGTAGCCGTCACGGTTGACACCTTCGCCGCCCGTGTAGGCCGACGGGTCGCCGTCGTCGGCAAAGAAACAGGGTTCTTGCAGGGCTGGGGGGATTTCTGCCGTGCTGTACTTTCTGGTCTTGTTGTCTTTTGCGGGGGCGTTTTGGTTATCCGTTGCGGAGAATTGCACCGCGGTGTAAGTTTTTCCATCGCCGGGAATCTCGCAAGACCACAGCTTGCGGTCGGGAGTGGTGGGGTCGGCTGTTACCAACGTCATCTCCTTCGAAGTGACATGGTTCTCTGAATCCGTCAGGAAGCAGTACATGGTTTCGCCGTCGCCCATGGCGGACTGCTGTAAACCTTCGCCCTCATAACTGTACGCGGACAGCGTGGCGTCAAAGTAAATCTTTTTGCCCGCGGTAAGCAAATCACCGCCCGCGCTTGCCCAGGTGCTTGTGGTATCGTTGTAGACATAGCAATTTGCCGCTGTTAAGTCCAGTTTCTGGGCGTCCGCGTAGGGGGATGTGGTGAAGTCTGTGGTGAAATCATACAGGGCACTTTGGCCATTGTTCCAAGTAAACTGCACAAACCGCGAATCATTGTCGGAAATCCGGATCTGCTGCGCGGCAAGTTTGCCCGCATCCACCGTGCCGATCGTTTGGCTGTCGGTTGGTGCCAGGGCACCGTTTTCCAGCTTGTAAAATGTTGCGGTTACGTTGGTAAGCACGGTGCCGCTTGCATTTTTGAAGTAAAGCGGTGTGCCTTTGTAATAGTACTCCACGCGCGTCCATTGGGCGGCGTTGTAAGATGAACCCCGATTGTAATTTTTGTCCGTAGTATTTTTGTCTGTTCGAACAAACTTTTTACCGGCAAGTTGGTCAATCGCTGTCCAGTGAGTGGTGGCTCCGGTTTCACGATCACCATTGCCAAAGGCAAAGATTTCTTCCTGCCAGTTGCCGCCTACCCAATACTGGAAAATAACCCGATAAAACCCGTCATCCGGATAATCTGCGGAATTCAGTGTGACGCTGAATACTCTATGTTTTTCCCCATTGCTATCGGTTGTTTCTCCGGCATCCACCATATCCTTGTTCAAGTCGGCGGTACCTGCGTCAGTAGAGGCTACCTTTTGTGCATAAAAACGGATGGTACAGTTTTGACCGTTATATGTTGTATCGTATCTGCCGTCATCCTCAAAATAAATGGTTGTCGTAGCCGGGATAAAGCCCGTCGATACACTGGTGTCCGCTATCGTATCAGGTGTGTTCGCGTCATCGTTGTCAGGCAAATCATCCGCAGGCATAGTATCTTCTTCGTTGGGGTTGTCCCCGTCAGCAAAAAGAACATCTTGCTCTGTGTTGGTTTTTGCCGCCGTGGCTTCCTCTGCGTTGATGGCATGGTTTGGCGCGGCAGCCGTATCGGAAGTGTCCGCAGGGGTTTTGTTCGTCAAGGCTGGGTCGGCAGGGGCGGTGTCCGTATCGGCGGCGGGAGTCTGATTTTCTGCCGCTTCCTGGGTTTTGCCGTCATTGTTCGGAACCGCTGCTGCATTGTTTACCGTGTTTCCCGCTTCTGTTCCCGGCTCGTTCGCAGTGGGCGGGGTATCTCCTTCATCCGGAATCGTTTCCGAGTCGGATACAATAGGTTCTTGCGCAGGCTCTACACCCTCGCTTGACGTGTTTGCGGAAGGAATGGTCGGAATCGTTTCCGAACCTGCGTCAAAAAATAAAGCCCCATCCTCAGCTGCATAAACCGGCAGAGCCATACCGACCAGCAGGCACAGGGCGACAAGCAGTGCCGCCGCACGGTGCAGGATAGAAAATGCTTTCGTCATTTGCTTCGACTCCTTTTCTATACATGTGTGTTCTCACGATATATCGGGGGAACGCGCGCCATTCGGCGCGATTTTATGCGCTGCGCACATCTGGCCCGGAAACGGACTTTTTCCACAAGCTGAGCTGTATTTACAGTCTTTTTTGAGAATATAATCCGATGTGCAAACATTTGCGCTTTCGTCGGGAAAAGTAAGACACGGTATGTTTGTTGTGTGCCTTTTTATTTATAAGGAACAGTATAATACTTTGGGATGAAAATTTCAATACGGCTACATTCAAGCAAGTGATTTTTTGGCGGATTGCAAAATTTTGACTTGTCGAATTCGTCACAATGACAAGCGCTTTCGGCAACTATTATACACACCGCCAAGCACTTGTTAGAGTTTTGCTGATGTTTTTGCGCAACTGTTGCGCAAGAATCGCCGCAAAAAAAGCGTAAACACAACACAAATTCAACGGGAATGTCCGTGAGTTTGGTCGTGTGTGTGCTTGCGGTTTTATCCTTATCCGGAGCCCAAAAGGGCAGGGGGTCAGCTTATGAGGCACACCAATGTTCAAGCTGAAGATGGAATCTTATATCTTCCCTGAGTATGCAGACTGTCAAAAAACTCTTGTAGGGGCGAGCATTGCTCGCCCGTGCCCGTTTGCCTGTGAAAAAAACTTACCAAGAAAAGGCGTTGCTGCGCCAAGTTCGCGGGCGACCAATGGTCGCCCCTACATATTCAATAGGCCACGAATGTGATTTTTTGACACGCCGGAGTATGAGCAGGAGCTGACAAGCAAGTTACGGTGGCCGCATAAAAAGGCGCACGGCAAACACACCCGGGCAAGGACTGCGCTTGCCGGGAACAGCATGTGAGCGGTGTCCCTTGCGCTATAGGACACCCGGCAAAGGGGCGCACCTCGCCCCTGGTCGGAGCCTTTGGGGGCGGAAGGCTTTACCCGCTGATGGCATCCTCGACCACGTCCAGCAGGTGGCAGGGGTCGAGCTGGGCGGCGGTGCAGCGGCGTGCGAGGGCCTCGACGAAGGCGCGGTCCAACGATACGTCGGAGATAAACTGCACGACCTGCTGGCAGCCGCGGAGGTCCCGCGCGGCCAGAATGCCGTAGGTAGTGTAGGGCCCGAGCTCGGGCGCGGAGAGCTTTTGACAGACAACGCGATAGGTATACACGATTTTCACCCACTCCTGCTATGCTACATAACAAAATATATTGACAAAAAATGGTAACTAGAGTAAAATTGTGGTAGTGTTAGTGTACTTATAGATGCCGCCCTTCACAATATAGCATATCCCGGTGTGCAAAGTACACAACCAGTGCCGGAAATTTTGGCGGCGCATTTTGCACCGCCGCTTTGCTGTTTTTCCGGCGGTGAATCGCGTTTTGAGGGGAGAGAAGATGTTATGTCCGCATATCGATGCCGTGTGGCAGAAGCAATGACCGCTGCGAGGGAGGCAGCGGGTGTTTCACAGCGGGAACTGGCAGACCGCCTGGGCCGGGATAAGCGCACGATCCAGAAATGGGAAAAGGGCGAGATGAAGATCGCGCTTGAGGATTTTCTGGCCGTCTTTGATGCACTAAAAGTGCAGGTGGAGCCGTACTCCAAATGGATTCGGCACCCAGAGCTTTTCCCCCATGGACTGTCGGACATCCTGCAATACTCCACCGATAAAAAGCGCGCGGCACTGGGGGATTTCTACCGCTGCCAGGCGTCGCCCATGGAGGTCGAGCAGGAATATTACTTTCTGTATGCTGACCACGGCAGCGACTACCACGGCATGTACCAGCAGTGGATGGCCAACCTGCTGACACCGCTGCGGGATCGCCGCCGCATCTGTGCCCAGGTTATTGAGAATTATAACGAGGCCCTTGCCACCGGGACCATCACCGACCCGGACGCGCCCCAGCCCAACATGGAGGTCCTGCAGGCCTGCTATGAGGCCAGCGCCCAGAGCATCCAGAACGGCGCCAACGGCTACACGATGCTGAGCCTTGATTTGAACCGCTGACAAAAGCATAAACCCGCCGCCCCCTGCGTACACTCTGCGCAGGGGGCTTTGTTATGGCTGCACTTGTACAAAGGATTCGGGCGCGGGCGGCATCGCTGCCGACATTCGACATACCGTTTCTGCTGATCTTGCTGCTGTTGTTGAGCTACGGGCTCATCATGCTGTTCTCCGCGGGGTACGCGGTGGCGCTCTACCGCCGCGGCGACGCCTACACCTACATCCGCCCGCAGCTGCTGTTTGCGGCGCTGGGCGTGCTGGCTATGTACGCGGCCAGCCTGGTGGACTACCACGTCTGGCACAGGCTGGCCTGGCCGATGCTGGGGATCTCGCTGCTTTTGCTTGCCATCGTGCTTTTCATGCCGGAGTACAACGGCTGCAAGCGGTGGATCGTGCTGCCGGGGCTGGGCACGCTGCAGCCCAGTGAAATCGCAAAATTCTCGATTGTGCTGGTGTTCTCGCATATCATCTCACTGAACCACGACAGGATGAAGTCGTTTTCCACAGGCGTTGTGCCGTTCGCGTTGATTCTGGGGGTCGTCACGGTGCTCATGCTGCTGGAGCCGCACCTGTCCGGCACGCTGCTGATCCTGTCCATCGGCGCGGTGCTGATGTTTGTGGGCGGCACGGGCTTAAAGTGGTTTGCCCTGGCAGGCATTGCCGGGGCCGGGGCCATTGCGGCGGCGGTGGTGCTGCTGCCGGAGCTGGTGCCCTATGCCATGGGGCGGCTGTCCTCCTGGCGGGACCCCTTTGCCGATCCGCTGGGCGAAGGCCACCAGACCATCCAAAGCCTGTACGCCATTGCATCTGGCGGCGCGGCCGGGCTGGGGCTGGGCAACAGCCGCCAGAAATACCTCTATGTGCCGGAACCGCAGAACGACTTTATCTTTTCGATTCTGTGTGAAGAACTTGGCTTTGTGGGCGCGGCTCTGACGGTGGTGCTGTTCCTGCTGCTGTTTTTGCGCGGCATGTCCATTGCAGTGCGCGCGCGGGATAAATTCGGTGCGCTGCTGGCCGTTGGCTTTGTGGTGCAGGTGGTGCTGCAGGCGGTGCTGAACATTGCCGTTGTTACCAACACCATCCCCAACACCGGCATCAGCCTGCCGTTTTTTTCTTCCGGCGGTACCAGTTTGATGATGCTGCTGGGCGAAATGGGCATTGTGCTCTCCGTTTCGCGCCAGGCGGACGCCCGGTAACGGGAATGTGCAAATTTTGTGATGGGGATTTCACAACTTTCGGCAGTTCTGCGCTATTGAAACTGGCGGAATAATACGGTATAATAACCAAAAAAGATTTGTAACTTTTTTGCAATCTTCCCAAAAGAAAAGGAATGCTATGCAGGAAATCAAAACAAACCCAACGGTGCGGCACACCACGCCCCTGCAGCTGCTGGCGGCGTTTGCAGCCACGGTGGCAGTGCTGTTTGTGCTGCTGCTGGGGGCGTGCGCGCTGCCGGCCCAGCCGGTGCTGGAACATGTGTATGATTCAGCCCAAACCATCCAGCAGGAGGGGCTTTACCCTGAATATTTCGGCTTTAAGCTGTTC
>ERZ772818.3293-NODE-3293-length-11168-cov-5.538738_pt1 | contig 11168 bp, 10 predicted proteins | sample MGYA00580837_ERZ772818 | MGnify/ENA primary metagenome ERZ772818 (study PRJEB29015, sample SAMEA2737671) | human gut metagenome | biome: human gut; feature: human-associated habitat; material: faeces | place: China | collected 2012 ...
TCAAAAGCCGATCATCCTCGACTACTAAAATTCGCATGGTATCACACTCCTTCATTTTCAGTGTAGCATCCAAATGTCACAGAAACCTCACTGAGATTTGTTTTCTTTTCTCTAATGTTGCAGATATGTCGCATAACCACATTATAATCACCGAAATAAGGTTCATTTCATATGATATCATATATTTGTTCTTTGCTAAACATTCTTCCGGGACTTCGCATTAATAAATGCAAAATTTCAAACTCTATAAAAGATAAATCTATTTTTTCCTGCTTTCGAAATAATTCCTTTTTATTGTTGTTTTCTTCACATATTTTTTCTATCTGCCTACGATTCTGTAAAAATATATCTACTAAAAACGGATCAAATTCCTGTCCTGCATCATTTTTTTTAATTTCAAAGCATTGCTTCAATGGCATTGGCTCTTTATAATATCTGCTGGAAGATAATGCATCAAATACATAATCATTGCAAAACAAATGTATCAAGAATTAATAAAAATCATATACCATACAATAATAAAACAGGCAATTTGTAATTTACAGTACCTCACTCTTATTCTTTTCCTTTGCATATTCTTCTAATAATGTTTTACCAAAATCCCTTAAAACAAAATAGGCTTCTTTTTATGAGAAATGTGTCAATTTTATAGATTTCAAAAATGCAACTACATATTGAGGCCAATGTTCCTTTCTTCCTTTGTCTTTTTATATCCAATTTTCATGAAAAAAGGGGCTGCCTATTTCCTGACAGCCTCATTTTTCAATTTAGGAGAGCGCCGCAAGCGGTCTTTCCTATAACGTGAAAAATCGAGCAGAAAGCCTATTGTTAATCACTTTCTACCCGATTCTTCTATTTTCATATTTAACCTTTTACACTTCCTGCCGTTAATCCTTCAATAAAGAATCTCTGACAGGAAATAAAAACTACAAGTATTGGAATTAAGCTCAGTACAGAGAGTGCAAAAACATATCCCCACTGTGTAAACTGATGCTGTCCGAAAAATCCGGAAATAGCGATGGGCAATGTTCTTTTCAGATCATCATTAATGACTGTATTGGCCCATGGAAATTCTTCCCAGGCTGTAAGGAAATTAAAAATGGATACGGAAGCAATTCCTGGTTTTGTCAGTGGAAGAATGATTTGGAAAAACACGTTAAATACACTTCCACCGTCTATATAGGTTGCTTCATCCAACTCCCTGGGAATGTTCTCTACAAACCCTTTTATCATGAAAGTAGAATAGGGAATAACCCATGCAATATAAAACGGAATTAACCCGCTTAATTTATTGATCACCTTCAGTTTGACCGCTAACTCATACTGGGGAACAATCAAAGTAGTCCCAGGTATGATCATGGTTAGCATGATAAACGTGAATAAGAACTTACGTCCCGGAAATTTAAACCTCGCAATACAGAATGCCATTGCTGCCGCAACAATTGCTGCTATTGCTACCGTCACAGTGGAAACAAAAATACTGTTAATAAAATTGTTTCCGAACTTCTTTTGGTGCAGAATATACTGGAAATTTTCCAAGGTAATTTCTTTTATTTTTGGAAAAAATCTGGGAGGATATTCATATAATGCACCATTTGGCTTCAATGCAGTACTCAGCATATAGATCATTGGAAGAACAACAATGATAAGACCGAGAGTGAGGATTATGTATGTGATTCCTTTATAAACAGCTTTTTTGGATATCTTCAAGTTCCCCACCCCCTAATCCAGTTTACTGTGATCCATCATCCGAAATTGAACAACTGCCAATATTCCTAATACCACCGCAATAATAAAGGAAAGTGCTGCGGAATAACCAAATTCACCTGTACTAAATGCCTTATAATACATCCAGGTCAGCACACTTTCTGTTTTATGTCCTGGATTTCCATCTGTGATCATTTTAATCGATGTAAACACATTAAATCCACCAATGGTGAGCATTACCAGTGCAAACAGGATCGTTCCTTTTATGGAAGGAATTGTCACATAGATAAATTTGGCAATAGTTCCGGCACCATCTAATGCTGCAGACTCATATAAGTCTCTTGGAACAGTCTGTAAAGCAGCTAAAAAGACTACCATATTCCAGCCGATTCCCTTCCAGGTTCCCAAAAGCATTGCAACGCTCATGCCGCCCCACCGACTGTCCAGCCAATGGATGTTTCCACTGGTCAAATGTATTACTTTGGTAAGAAAATAGTTTAGCAATCCTTCTGTGTTAAAAACATACTTGAACACTAAGGATGCAATTACCCATGAAGTAATAACGGGAAGGTAATATGCCACTCGATAACTAATGGAAAATTTATTAATATTGTTTATGAGCATTGCGATTAGAAGTCCAAGTATCATTTGTGCTGGTACTGTTACCAATGTATACACAATGGAATTCGAAAATGCCAGGTGAAAATATGGATCCGTTAAAACCTCTTTATAGTTGGTAAATCCGATGAACTCCTGATCAAACATAGAGCCAAAATCCCATTTGAAAAAGCTTGTGATAAATAATTTTACGATTGGATAAATGGTAAAGAATCCAAAAATCAAAATACCTGGAAGGAGAAGAAATCCAATCTGGATATTTTGGCTTTTCTTTGTTTTCATACAATCCCTCCCGTTAACTTAAGAATCTGTTCTATTATTCTTCTGCTAATAAAGCGTCTACTTTTTCTGCCAGTTCATCCATGGCGTCCTGTGCGCTCTTTTCATCATTCATAACAGCGCTTACAGCAGTTGCCAGTTCGCTGTCGATTTCAGACCAGCAGGATACGGTAGGTCTGGATTCTGCGGATTTAATAGCCTCGATAAATGGTGCAAAATCAGCATTTTTTACGGTATCGCTTTCGAGAGTAGCTTTATTTACCGGAATCTGGCTGCATTTTGCCATTTCTTCCTGCGCAAACTCACCAGTCATAAATTTCATGAATTTCCATGCAGCATCTTTGTTTGCCGTATTAAACATGGAAATATTCTCGCCGCCAAGAACAGAATGGGAACCGCCCTCGCCTTCTGGCATTGGAGCTGTTGCGTATTCAAAATCTGGATATGAGCCTTCCATTTCAGAGATTTTCCACGGACCATCCATGATCATGGCATATCTTCCAGTTCCAAAACCATCCGTCATTGGGATATCTCCACTATTCCATCCAGTGATCGCACCTTCTTTATACAGATCCGCAAGTGTCTGGATTGCATTTACGGTTTCAGCGCTGTTTAAGTATCCGGTAGCCTTGGTCTGATCCTCATTGGTTATGGAACCACCCATGCTCCAGATAAACGGACATAAATTCCATCCTGCTAATGCTGGTTCATCATAGCCCCAGATCTGCTGGCCATTTTCACTTTCGCCCGCCAGCTTCTTGCAGTCCTCTATAAATTCATCCATAGTAGTCGGCGCAGAAAGTCCGGCATCTTCGAAGGCCTTTACATTATAAAACAGTATTTTCGTATTTGTATTTAACGCAAGTCCGTAAGTATCCTGTCCAATCTGAGCGGTACTCATCGCACTTTCCAGAAGACCGTCCGCTACCTCCTGATAATCACCCATCTCCTGGTTCAGAGGTACTAAAATTCCCATTTTTTCAAATTCAGGTACCCAGGCACTGTCGAGTCGTGCTACATCTGGAAGCGTCTCAGATTTGGCACTGATCAGGATTTTTTCATGAAGATCTGACCATTCATGAGAAACTGCATTTACCTTAATGTCAGGATTTTCTTTTTCAAACTCAGGGATCAAAACATTATTCAATGTCTCATTTTCGGCAGACTGTTCGCTGTAATGATGCCAGAAATTGATGGTAACCTCTTCTGCATAACAGGGTGCTGCACCTAATGCTGTTACACACATTGCTGCTGATAAAATGGTAAATAACTTACTGCTTTTTCTCATTTTTCATTCCTCCTGTTTTTAAAATGATGCCTTCAAATGCTCTCAATGATAACTTTAAAGCTCCCTGGCAGGAAATCATGTCTTCATTAAAATATCCTGCGTTTACCAGCTTTTCTGCCTGATAACTTTTTCCTGTCAATAAATCTTTGTACTCTGCAATCTTAAGAACGGGAAGCCACACTTCAGTCGCTTCTTCTGCCACATTAATGAGTACATAAATTTGTTGGTTGTCTGACTGGCATAAATACCCGTATGTCATCTTTTCACATACAAGTGGTACAATGTTTCCTGTTCTTAAACATGGATTCTTTTTTCGGATACGGATTATTTTTTTGTAAAAAGATAATACATCTGCATTCTGTTTTGCGGGGTTCCATTCCATGCATCTTCTGCAATCGGGATCATTGTCACCATTTAAGCCAATTTCATCACCGTAATAGATGCTTGGAGCCCCTGGGAAACACAGCTGGAACAAAGCGGCCAGTTTCAAACGGCGAATATCACCGCTGCAATTCCATAAAAATCGTTCCGTATCATGGCTGTCCAGCGGCTGGAAAAGCGCCTGCCTGATTTCCTCCGGATAATGGGAACGCATCTGGCAAATTCTGTGGTTAAACATTTTTGCATCAATGCTGCCCCTGGCAAGAAAATCCCTCACACTATCCCGGAATACATAATTCATGATACTGTCTACGGATTTTTCATCCAGCAAGGAAAATCCATCTCCCCATGTTTCTCCCAAAAGGAGACAATCCGGATACGCTGACTTAATCCGATATCTGATTCTTGTCCACAAAGAGGGATCGATTTCATCTGCGACATCTAAGCGCCATCCATCAATATGATACTCGTTCAGCCAGAAGACCATCACATTGTAAATATAGGCCTGTACTTCCGGATTTGCCGTATTCAGTTTTGGCATATATCCATAGTCCCCGACACACTCATAAACTGCATCTGTTTCCGATACTTCTACAGGAAATTTTCTGATATAAAACCAGTCACAATACCTGGATAATTCCTGTTTTTCAAGTATGTCCTGAAAGGGAGCGAAATGTATGCCACAGTGATTGAATACCCCATCAAGAACGATTTTTATCCCATATTTATGACAGGTTTCAACCAGTTCCTGAAATGTTTCCTTTGTTCCGAAAGAAGGATCAATCTCCAAATAATCCGTTGTAGCATATTTGTGATTAAAATCCCCTTTGAATATGGGATTCAGATACAGGCATTCCACTCCAAGAGAATTCAGGTATTCCAGATTTTTCAGAATTCCGGAGAGATCGCCTCCCATATAATTCTCTCTGTTAGGGGATGTTCCCCATTCCTGACAGCCAGAAGGATCATTAGAAGAATCCCCATTAGCAAAGCGTTCCGGGAAAATCTGATAATAAATAACTCCTTTTGCCCATTCAGGAACTTTTAAAACATTAGTTTCATTCGCATAGAGGAATTCATAAAATCCATCTTCTGGTTCGTTTTCACTGGTTTCCCATGCATTCTGGAAATAAATCTTTCCTGCGGTGTCAGTTAATCTAAAGTAATATTTCAAATACCTTAACGTATCTTCTGTAATCACTTCTGCTGTAAAATGATCTCTCACACCATCTCTAGTAACACGCTGCATAAGGTAACTGCTAATCTTCTCTGGTGAAGTTCTTGAAAAAATCAGCAATTCGCAGGTTCTAATATCGCCTGCAGCGGCATGTATCGTCACCACCAATTTCTTTCTGCTGGCAAGATACACATCCGGATAGCCTGCGTGATGTTGTACTGCCGGTATATTCATTTTTTCTCCAATTCTGCATTGGTTTTGATATCCTCACTCTATTATACCTTTCGAGTAGACAACCTAGGAATCAACTCAGTTGAAATCAGGTTCTCTCTTTGTATAAAGTTTTGATCTTTTATCTTATTTATCAAAACCTCTGCTGCCATTTCCCCAAGCTTGTAAGTATCGATATCCACTACAGTGAGCGGCGGATCCATATATTCTGCAAAGGGATAATTATCAAAAGTTACAACTCCAATTTCTGTGGGTACCTGCTTTCCAAGTTTTTTCAATGCCTGCAGAACCTGAAAGGCAATTATATTGTTGGAGCATAAAAATGCATCTACATGTTTATGTTCTGTTGACTCTATAATTTTTCTTTCCAATTCTTCTTCATTCTTTTCCTTAAAAATAATACAGGTATTTTTTCCCTCCAGAGCTTTCTCATAACCCTGGATCCTTCGTTTGGTAAACATGGCTTCCAGATCATCTGCCACATAAGCAATTTTTCGATAACCGCATTTAAGTAAATGCTCGACTGCTTTTACGCCTCCCTGAAGATTATCCATATCTACCCAGTTCATGGTTCCATTTTTCTCTGATGTTTCTCCCATTACCACCCATGGAATGTTTTCATTTCTCAGGGCTGATAAAATATTCTGGTTCAAGTCTGACGCAGTCAAAATTAATCCATCAACTCTGTGTCCAAAAATGAGCTCGCATGCAGGAGAACTTTTTTCTTCCACATCATTTGTGATCAGAAGACTGTATCCATTTCTCTGTGCTACTTTTTCCATTGCATAAACACTTCGCGTGAAAAAGGTATTGGCAAATGCATTTTCATTATCTGCATCTACCACTAGCCCGATCGTAAGGGACTTTCCTTTCGCAAGGTTTCGTGCAAGGCTGTTTGGATGATAATTAAGCTCTTTCATTGCTTTATAAACTTTATTTTTCATCTCATCTGAAATTGGTGCAGTTCCATTGATCACTCTTGATACAGTAGATTGAGAAACTCCCACTTTTTTTGCGATATCATTTAACGTTGCCCCCATATACATCCTCCCTGATATAAGATTTTTTTCTGATTTTTATAGGATTCTTTACATTATCCGTGTTGTTGGTGTCATTATTATAACCTTATATCAGATATTATGCAAGCGGTTGCATTCCATGGTAAAAAAATAATTTTCTTGTGAAAACCTCCTTCCATTCACGCATTATGCAAGCGGTTGCATAATGTGATTTAATATATGCGCTTCCTTTATGAAAGCGCTTGCATTAACTATGCTTTAGTAATACCACTTATTATTAGAAATGTCAATTAAATTTTAAAAGGAATTGATATTTTGTATATTATATACAAAAAATTGTTCTGATTTTTATAACATTATCGTTTTAATATATAGTATTTCGGCCTTATATGCTTAGCTGATTCAGCTGGTTTGATTGCTTTTTCAACTGCAGATTTTAATTTCGATTTTATATTTTTTAACATCGTTATATCTGCAATGTTTCCTTCAACAGTAAAATCAATGGCTCTTTTATTCTGATTGTCTCCCTTTATCCCAGCATAATATGCAAAGCCGATATCCTGATATTCATAATGACAACGTTGAAATGCTTGAACACATGCAGTTTCATTTTGTCCAAGTTGTTGCAGAAATTGCATAATCTCTTGAGTTTCCATTTATAAAAGGCAAGCCTAAAAAAGACCTGCCTTTTTATATTTTATTATTTTTTACAGTGCATATAATTTCTACCGATGTACTTCTTAATATGCTTATAATTTATATTCTTTATAAAGCTCCTCACGATACTCTTCATCCTCGGAGGCCTTCTCTGCATCCGAATAACATTTGTTCTTCAGAAGAATATTCATAAGTGTTCCTAAACGGTTTTCACCCTTTTTTTCGCCTCTTTTTTCGCCTTTTTTTATACCATTTTCTTCGGCATAGGAAATCATACTTAACATATCAGCCACCTCCTTTTGTCGGACCGGTTTATCAGAGTCCGGAATATATGATAATACTTTTTCCTGATTCCCAGAAAACAATCCATATAAAAAATCAACGAGTCCTTTTTGATCTTGATTTTCTCCGCCAAGTCTTACGATGATTATTTCTATAAGGTCTGCTTCGGCAGTATTAATCTTGATATCTGGTCTTTGTTCAATTTGCACATTCCCATTTATTACGTCCATTTTAAACCATTAGTACACCATTTTTTCATCAAGATACGATAAATTACGATAAAATACGATAAGTACAAAATTCCCCAAAGCCGCACAAATACTGTATTTTCGGGCTTTTCTGCCTTTCCGTATGATAAGGTTTATTATTTTGCACAACTTTATCCATAAACGCAGAGAATCCCCGCCTAAAGGCGGAGGATTCTCCATATCATTCATATTTCCAATCGGTTCCCAGTCAATGCCTGTAAGGTCAAAATCACCGGTCAAAAGAAAATATCAGATATCCTTTTCACAATTTCACCAATCACATTTATTACGGTCTTTGTTACAAGCACAAATCAAGTCAGGTACAATACCGAAACGTCTTATCTGTTAAAATCCTTGCAAAGATTAGTCCAAGCGGAAGCGATGCAATGATCAGAAGCGCAGCTGCAAACCAGGATGCAGAAACGGATAAGGACATGACTCCAAGGTTATAAAAACCACGGTATAAATAAAGCCCCGGTACCATGACCACAATGGAAGGCACTGTCACGGAAATCCTTGGATAACCCACCTTATTTTTCAAAAGGGAGGCAAGAAGTCCAGCTGTAAGTGCCCCTATAAATGCAGCTACTGCCGGAGGTAAAGCTACGAGATCCACCAGTTCAAGACGGAGGGTATTTGCAATTGCACCAAGTACTGCCGTAGAACAGGCAATCCTGACTGGGCTGTTAAACATGATGGAAAAACCGAACACGCCGAAAAAGCTTGCAGCAAGCCGTGTGAGGATCCACATTGCAGCAGACATACGGATCTTTATGAAATCCACTGGCTGCAGGTGAAGGGGCATAGCCATGATCCAGGCAGACATGGCGGCTACCAGAACAATGATCAGTGCATAAGTGAGCCTTTCCATGCCAGAACGCATATCCAGCTTTGCCAGGTCAATTCCGCTGGTAATAAAGGGAAAACCAGGGATGATAAAAAGCATGGCACAGATATATCCTGCTTCATGCTGAATGGAAATCCCAAACAGGATTTCCCCTAATTTCAAAAGTCCTGCATATACAAAGCATGCCAGAGAAACCGAGGAAACAATTCCAAGAAACAGGGTAAAATGATGCTTTGTTAATTTACAGCGAAAGAAATTTCCAAGTCCTGCGCCAACAAAAGCACAGAACATTTCTACCAGTCCTCCGCCCAGAAGAAAGGTAAATCCACAGCATGCAATGGCGGCAGCCAGCCCCAGGGCTACCGGGGAATAAAGGCCATGAATTCTTTCAATCTCATCCAGATAGCTATGAAGCTCTTCCCCGGACATATTTTTCCCCTCTGTTTCAAAATCGCGGATAAAATGCTCCAGTCGGTTCAGCTTTGACGTATTCACCCCTGTATTGGTAAGACATAACGACTGGGTAAATCCGTTTTCCCCATCAAAACAGGTGTACTCAATGGACATCAGCCCGATATCTGTGGTGCAAGTAATCCCCATCGCTTCCGCCAGGGCATTCATAGAGCTTCGGACTCTCCATGCTCCAGTTCCACAGGATAAAAACATAATCCCTACACGTCCTATAATGGAAGCCTTTTCCGTGATGCTCGCATTTATAACGGGAGTATTTTTACCATTTTCATCGGTGTATTCATGCCACTCCACGTCCATGTGATTTTTTCTGACCCTCTCCAACTGCATAAAGCCACTTCCTTCAAAAAAGTCTCATTATAATTTCAGGCTGTCATTTCCAGCCTGTTCCATCATCCGTTCCCTGCAGGCAAGGACGATTCCATCAATTTCCTCCATGCGCTGAAGCATTTTCTTCTCAAACTCATGGATAGGAAGGAGAACGCCAAGCTCATCAAAGGGTTTATCGGGACTTTCTTTTTTTATACCGGTCTCCTGTCCATAGAATACGACGGCATGCGGTGCTGCCTGCTGGATTTCCTGGAAAGTCTTCCATACAACGGCATAAGTCTGGGCTTCTGTAAGACCCAGCTTACAGGTATCCGGGAGTGCATAAAGGATCAAGATTCCACGCTGGCGTTCTTCTTTTTCTTCTTTAATTTCCAGTCCGTCCGTGTAAGAATGTACAATGTCATATCCATCTGCAAGGTAAAGCCCGGACCTGGGTACACACTCATGCCTGTCAAATGTCTCTTTAAATTTTTCGTATTCATGAGCGGAAACCATCTTCCCTGTTTCTGGAAGAAGCTCTCCTTCCACATTAGTAAGAAGAACCGGGTTCTCTCCTGCTTTTCCATGGAATTTTCTTGGAATCAGGTAGGCTTCGCGGAGCAGATCAAACATACTTTTTCCACACAATTCCAGAAGAAGAGCACTTACATCCCCGTTCTGGTAAGCGTGAAAGAGTACCTGCAAAAAGTGGTCCGGATCCTCATCCACCAGCATATGTTCATCATCCAGATATTGGTAAAACACTTTCCGAAGCCTTCCTGATGCCTCCGGGGAAGCCAGGATTCTGGAAAAAATATCTTCTACAGCTTGTTCTCTTGGTAAAACTGTTTTCATACTAAAACGCCTCTTTTTCTGTTTGGATCATAATGAGAACTGTACCTGTCTCTTTTCGGGAGGGATTATAGCATTGTTATAGTCATACCGCAATAGGATGAGAGATTTCTTTTTCATATCATATTTTTATGTCTGCCATATCACAGACCGTTGTAAGTGTTTTCCATTATAAGTTTCCATGAAATAAAATTTGTGAAAAATACCGTATCTTATCATCGGTCCCCCAGCAGGTCATTCCCACCGCATCTGCCATTTCCTGGGCATCAACACAGTAGGCGGACAGGCAAGAATAGTGCCTGTAAGGACCAGCGGACATGATCAGCAGGTCGGTATTTCCAGATTCCATTATTTTAGAGGCCAACTGTTCGGTGAGTTTATTGTGCGCAAGCTTCGCCATTTTATAGTCCATATCCTTACTTTGTATCGTCTGTAGAATAAGCGCTTTTTCATAGGCAAATACCCTTTGTTTCATAGTTTCTACCGTTCCGCATTCAGGTGGACATGCTGGATTTACGTTGTAACATCCACACTGATTTTCTTCACAAAACTTTCGGTATTCCGGTTTGAATACGAGTTTTTTTGTGTCCATGATTGCCGTATTTGAAAAACCAAGTTTTTTCGCTTCTTTTATGTAATCCATAAAGTACTTTCTCCAAGTTTTTTCTAATTACCAAAATTTTTTCCATACGCTGTTTTTATACATGCCCTAATAGAATGGTATTTTTTAATTCCCTTGCCGCAGCTCCCATAGGATGCTGGCTGTCATACACCAGGCAGATCTGGCGCTCCGGAATTTCAT
>ERZ772818.3296-NODE-3296-length-11165-cov-3.368137_pt1 | contig 11165 bp, 9 predicted proteins | sample MGYA00580837_ERZ772818 | MGnify/ENA primary metagenome ERZ772818 (study PRJEB29015, sample SAMEA2737671) | human gut metagenome | biome: human gut; feature: human-associated habitat; material: faeces | place: China | collected 2012 ...
ATCCAATGTGACAATCTAAACCTTTTGTTGGAAAATATTTTTTGTTAATAGTTTCGTATTTCAATTCTACATTGTAATTTAGGAATAAGTCATAGTTCTTCGGATATGAAAATTCTTGATTTACTAATGTCCTGAAAAAGCGTTGATAATCTAATGATATATTAGCTTTAAATAATAGATTGTCTAATGGTATTATTGAATATGCCAATTTACTGGTATTCTGTATAAAACTTGGATTAGCAATCTTTTGTCCATTCCTGTATAGAAAAATGTCATTATAAGCGATTTTATTGATGATGTTTATTTCCTGTATCTTTGATAATGGGAGGCTATATTGAGCATTAAGAAAAGATTGTTTACCGCCTCTTAAAGTTATTTCTGCTTTTCCTGTTTTTAGGTTTTGCAAATTCACATTTAATAAGATTGCCGCAATATTTTCGCTGTCAAATCTTAATGCAACTCTTAATTGGTCGTTTTTTATAGAGGTATATTGAGGGCTAAATGGTAACTGAAATGAAGTGGTATGCGGTTTTTTTAAAGGTACTCTTCCAACTTTATCTTTGATTGATTGTAAAGAAGCATAATTTGTTCTTGCTGCATTCTCTCCTCTTATGATAAGGGTATCAATCGCTTCATTCGAAAAACTTGCTGCATTATATCCTTTTACATTAACTTTAATGTAAGCATCAACTTGTTTGATTTTGTCAATATCTAATTCGGATTGACATATCATTAGCATTAACTGATTGACAACATCAGGTACAGCCTGTAATTTATCACTTGTTGCCAATTCTGATTGTGCATCAATTGCAATGATTATATCTGCTCCCATGCTTTTAGCAACGTCAATGGGTAGGTTATCTTTGAATCCTCCATCTATTAGAACCTTCTTGTCTGAATATAGTGGAGTAAAAACGACGGGGATAGCCATACTAGCTCGCATTGCCTCTGAAAGTTTGCCTGACCGAATAACTTCTTTCTGATTTGTTGCCATATCTGTAGCGATACATGCAAAAGGAATTGGAAGACTATCGAAATTAGTTGTATCATTATAGCCTTCTGTGAGTTGCTGCAATAACTGTGATATATTTCTGCCCCTGATTATACCTCCGCTCTTTTCATTATTTTTAATGGGTAATGATATGAGATATTTGCTGTCATCCAATTTGAAAGGAAATGGTATTGCATCACGTGAAATTTTATCAGTAAGTAGGTCAATCCAATTTGTTTGCTTTACTATTATTTCTAGCTGTTCAGATGTATATCCAATAGAATATAGTCCACCTACAATTGCACCGATACTTGTTCCTGCGACATAGTCAATAGGAATTCCCAATTCTTCTATAACTTTTAAAGCTCCGATGTGTGCTACTCCTTTTGCACCACCACCACTCAATACAAGTCCAACTTTTTGGGCATGCAACATGGGCAGCAACAAGAAACAAAACGATAAAAGCAAAAGAATTCTTTTCATACTTCAAAGTTCCGAGCTGAAAATATATTATTATCAAAGCTCAAATATATGCAATTGTTTCGAAATTGGACGTATCCAACGCTAAAAAACAAGCGTTCCCACACAAAATATACGAAAAAAGGAGCATTACAACTCTTATAAAAGTTGCAATGCTCCCAGCATATAGATTGTGAATAAAGGGCGTATTTAGATTAGCTCGATGCTTCTCTTCACAAAGTTATTCAAAGCTTCACCTTTCAGCATGCCATTTTGCAGCAATGCTAGGTCAATCAATTGGCGGACAACTTTATTTTTAGCTGCATATCCGGCAAATACTTCGTCTTTCTTTGTTTTCAGTTCTTCCCACTTCTGATCCAACCCGTTCACTTCGTCCTTTTCAGCAGTAGAAATTTCTTCGTCTTTCTTACCTTTTTGTTTATCTTTCAGCTCATTACGACGTTTGTCTACGTCATCCATTTCTTGCTGAATAGGAGCTACAACAGAGTCGCATTCTTTTTCTTCGTCTGCAAGAACTTCTTTCACCAGTTTATGATCTGAATTCAACACAAGGTTGAACATATCAGGCATTTCTCCATAGAAACTCATACCTGCCTGAATATTAGCCATTTCTTTCATACGGCGCATATATTCGCTTTGAGTAATCATCACAGGAGAAGAGTTTTCACCCAAAGCCTGCGCAGTGATATTAAACTCAACCTTTTCCAGCTTAGGCAACTGGCTCTTGAACACAGCAGAAAGAGCTTCTTGTTTACCTGCTTCCAGAGTTTCACCTTTTTTGTCTTCTTTGATAATCAGATTATCTATAACATCACTATCTACACGGGTAAAGCGAGATTTCTCAAACTTTTGCTCCAACATGCTTACTACAGCAATATCCAGTTGACCATCCATCAGCAACACATTGTATCCCTTATTCTTAGCAGCCTCGATATAGCTGAATTGCTCATCTTTATGATTAGCATACAAATAGATCAAATTGCCATCTTTATCAGTCTGACTATCTTTAATCAACTTCTGATACTCTTCAAATGTATAGCATTTACCATCCGTATCGGTGAAAAGGGCAAAATCTTTTGCTCTGTCATAGAAGTCTTCCTGAGTAAGCATTCCGTAATTGATGAAAATCTTCAGGTCATTCCACTTTTCCTCGAACTGTTTGCGATCATTTTTAAAGATAGATTGCAGACGATCAGATACTTTCTTCGTGATATATGTCGAAATCTTCTTCACGTTAGAGTCGCTCTGTAGATAAGAACGGGATACATTCAACGGAATATCCGGAGAATCGAGCACACCATGCAACAGTGTCAGAAAGTCAGGTACGATACCTTCTACTGAATCCGTAACGTATACCTGGTTGCTATAAAGCTGTATCTTATTCTTATTCAGTTCAATATTGCTCTTTACTTTCGGGAAGTAGAGGATACCTGTCAGATGGAACGGATAATCTACATTCAGATGTATCCAGAACAGAGGTTCATCAGACATCGGATACAGGTCACGATAGAACTTCTTATAATCTTCATCCTTCAGTTCGCTGGGCTTCAATGTCCACAACGAATTACTGTCATTGATGATGTTATCTTCGTCTGTTTCAACCTGTTTCCCATCTTTCCAGTCTTTCTTTTTACCAAAAGCAATAGGTATGGGAAGGAAACTACAATATTTCTTCAACAGAGAAGAAATGCGGGCCTCTTCCAGGAATTCTTTACTTTCATCATCAATGTAAAGTACTATATCTGTACCACGGTCAGCTTTATCAATGTTCTCAATGGTAAACTCCGGACTACCATCGCAACTCCATTTCACTGCTTGAGCACCTTCCTTATGGGATTTCGTGATTATTTCCACTTTCTTAGCCACCATGAAAGCTGAATAAAAGCCCAAACCGAAGTGTCCAATAATTGCATTAGCATCATTCTTATACTTCTCCAGAAAGTCGTTGGCACCTGAAAAGGCAATTTGGTTGATATATTTGTCGATTTCTTCGGCAGTCAAACCAATACCACGGTCTGAAACAGTAATTGTATCTTTTCCTAAAGACACATGTACGGTCAAATCGCCAACCTCACCTTTAAACTCGCCAATAGAGGCTAAGGTTTTCAACTTCTGCGTAGCATCTACGGCATTAGAAACCAACTCACGGAGAAAAATTTCATGATCGCTGTACAAGAATTTTTTAATAACGGGGAAAATGTTTTCGGTAGTCACCCCAATATTTCCTTTTTGCATACTACTTATGATTTATATTTTTAAGTTTATATATTTAATCGTTTGGCAAGTGTAATGCAAAAAAAATGCCAGCCCATAAGGACTGACATTTTGACTGTTTATCATCTTCTAAAAAGACTTTATTTTCATGCTTTCTTGATGTCCAGTTCTCCTTTTTCTTCGTTCAAAGAGACAGAAATCGTATCGCCCGTCTGCAATTCGGAAGAAATAATCAATTCCGAAAGTCCATCTTCCAGATAAGTCTGGATGGCACGCTTCAACGGGCGGGCACCAAACTGCACATCATATCCTTTAGATGCCATGAACGTCTTGGCTTTAGCATCAATAACAAGCTTATATCCAAGAGATTCCACGCGCTCATACAAGCCTTTCAACTCAATATCGATAATCTTTTCGATAGCATCCAGCGAAAGCTGGTCGAAAGTAATAATCTCATCGACACGGTTCAGAAACTCAGGGGCAAACGACTTATTCAAAGCCTTTTGTATCACGCCGCGTGAATATTCTTTATCATCCGTACGATTTTGGGCGGCAAAACCTACACCACGACCGAAGTCTTTCAATTGACGTGTACCGATATTGGAAGTCATGATAACTACTGTATTCTTGAAGTCTACAGTTCTGCCATAACTGTCAGTCAGACGACCTTCATCCATCAGTTGTAACAAGATGTTGAATACATCCGGGTGGGCTTTCTCGATCTCATCCAGCAGCACCAGGCTGTAGGGGCGGCGGCGAACCGCCTCGGTCAGCTTGCCGCCCTCATCGTAGCCGATATAGCCGGGAGGCGCACCGATAAGCCGGGACACGGAGTGTTTTTCCATATATTCCGTCATATCCAGCCGCAGCATGGCATTCTGGCTGCCGTAGACCTCCGTGGCCAGAGCCCTGCACAGCTCTGTTTTTCCCACGCCGGTGGGACCTGCAAAAAGAAATGCCCCGATGGGACGGGACTTGTCCTGTAAGCCGGTGCTTGCACGGCAGAGAGCCGCCGACAGTGTGTCCACTGCATCATCATGCCCGACCACCTGTTGTTTTAGTACGCTGCCCAGTGTCAGCAGCTTTTGCCGTTGTGCCTCCGTGATTTTTTCCGTGGGAATTCCCGTTCGCACAGACACAATGGCGGCAACATCGTCCTCCTCCACATCAGCGATTTCCGTGGTGTCCTTTTCCGCCTCCCATCGGATTCGGGCACGGGAGCATGCTTCGTCTAACAAGTCGATTGCCTTGTCGGGAAGAAACCGGTCGTACAGATAGCGGTCTGCATAGTGAATTGCCGTGCGGAGAACGGTGTCTGAAATGTGCACCCGATGAAATTCCGCATAGGTTTCCCGCAATCCCTGCAGCATGGCGTAGCATTGTTCCGCAGAGGGTTCGTGGACTGTGACCGGCTGAAACCGCCGTTCCAATGCACCGTCCTTTCCAATGGTTGCTCGGAATTCCTCCGGTGTGGTGGCACCGATCAGCCGAATTTCACCCCGTGCCAGCTGCGGTTTCAGCATGTTTGCTGCATCAATTGCACCTTCTGCGGCACCGGCTCCCACAATGGTGTGCAGCTCGTCGATGAACAAAATGACATTGCCGTCGCGCCGCACCTCGTCGAGCACGGCGCGGATGCGCTCTTCAAACTCGCCGCGGTACTTTGTCCCCGCCACAGAGGACGTTTCCACCACGGAAAGCGTGAACTGACATGGCAGAAAGAACAAAGCGGCGGCGCAGGCGCCGCCGCACCGGGAACAAGAAAGCATTTCTCGTCCTGCTCGCGCTCGTTTTGCTCGTTCTCGGCGGCGTGAAGCTGCGCTATGCGCTCGCGCATCGGAATCTCCCCGGTTCGAATGTCAGCGTGCCGGACTTTGTCACGGTCGACTATCTCCCCCTCAACGAATATTCCCGTCCCGGCACGCCGCTCAGGGAGATCTCCGGCGTGGTGGTGCACTATGTCGGCAATCCCGGCACGACCGCCGCGGCGAACCGCAGCTTTTTCGCCAACCTCGCCTTGACGCACGAGACCTACGCGAGCGCGCACTTTGTCGTCGGGCTCGACGGCGAGATTTTGCAGTGCGTGCCGCTGACGGAGATCGCCTACTGCTCGAACACGGCGAACGACTACACCGTGTCCATCGAGGTCTGCCACCCCGACGACACAGGCAAGTTTGATGACGCGACGATGGAGAGCCTCGAACAGCTCGTCGCGTGGCTGTGCGAGACGTTTTCTCTTGACCCCGACGCGGACGTCATTCGACACTACGACGTGACGGGCAAGATCTGCCCCAAATACTACGTGGAAAATGAAGATGCGTGGCTCGCCTTCCGGCAGAATGTGAGCGCGCGCATCGAAGAGGACAAAACCGCGAGCGGCGAAACCAACTGATAAATCAAATTGGGAGGGAGCTCATGCACGACTTTGTTTCCTATCTTTTTTATCTGCTGCAGCGCGGGATGCGCTTTGCCGTGCCCGCTGCGCTTATCTGCGGCCTTATTCTGGCCGTCTGCTACACCGTCTGCCGCAGGCAGGGCCGCCGCTTCCCGTGGGGAAAGGCGCTCTGCGCGGTGCTGCTTGTCGGCTGGGCGGCGGTCACGGTCTTCGTCACGCTGCTGCGCAGCGAGCCGAATGAATTTGCCGCGCGGCAGTGCAATTTGCAGCTTTTCCTTGCTTGGCGCGAAGCGTACCAGCGCTTCACGCTGCAAATCTGGCTCAACGTGCTGCTCAACATCGCGCTCTTCGTCCCGCTCGGCGTGCTGCTGCCGCTCTTGTGGAAACCGTTTCGCAAGTGGTATGCCGCGCTGGGCGCGGGCTTCGGCGTTTCGCTCCTGATCGAGCTGGCGCAGCTTTTGACGGCGCGCGGCATGTGCGATGTGGACGACCTCTTCACCAATACGCTCGGCGCGATGCTCGGCTGGTGTGCAGCAATGCTCGTGCTCGCGCTGCATCAAAAGAGCAGGACGTGGCCGCGCTACTGCGCGCTGCCCGCCGCGTTCGCACTCGCACTATCCGCCATTTTCATTTCCTACGCCGCGCAGCCCTACGGCAACCTGCGCGACGCCTCCGTCACGACGGCGGACCTGAGCGGCGTCCGCTGGTCGGTCGACTTTGCGCTCGACGAAGACAGCAAAACCTCCTGGGTCTATCAGGCACAGGCGCTCGACAACGCGGGCGCCGACCGCTTCGCCGCGGAATTTGCCGCCGCGCACGGCGTCGAATTTCCGGATGCGTACTACTACGATGACCTTGTGATCTACGCCAACCACTCTTCCGGCGACTTCCTCGACGTCACCCTGCACGACGGCACGTGGGAATACAGCTTTGGGCGCGATCACACGCCCGTTTTCGATGCGCCCGCGTCTGGTGTCACAGAGGACATGCTGCGCGAAGAGCTCGACAAGTTTGGCTTTTCCATCCCCGCCGACGCTGCGTTCACGCTCTCGCCGTATGGCGAGACCTCTTACCGCGCGGTGTTCTCCGCCGATCTTCTCCCTGCGGAGGACGGCTTCCTCCACGGCACGCTCACTTGTGATCTGAGAACACAAGGCGACGGTCAATCGACGCTCTCGCAGCTCGAAAACCGCATCACCACGCTCGCGCCCGTGCGCGAAGAGCCTATTCTCTCCCCCACGCAGGCGCTCGCCGCGCTGCAATCGGGCAAGAGCTTCGAGAGTGCGTGGTTCGCGCAGAGCGTCCAGGGCATCGAGGTGCGCTCCTGCACGCTCGACTACCTCTCCGATTCCAAGGGCTTCTATCAACCGGTCTACCGCTTCGAGCTGTCGCTCGCCGGTCAGGCGGGCGGCATCACCGACGCGGTCGACTATGTCCCCGCGCTCTTCTGAGCGCCGGAGTGCAAGGAGGCTTACGATGAAACGCATACTTGCCGCGCTGCTCAGCTTCGCACTGTGTCTCGCGCTGCTTTTCTTCGTCCGAAATAAGTCTGACGAGCCGATCCTGCACGTCGCGCTGAAATCATCTGGCGAGCAGGACGCCGCTTACGTCTATGAAACGGTCTATGCAAGCGGCAAAAGCCGCGCCTGCGACGCCTTCACGCCCGACGCCTGCGTCTTTTACACCGCCGACTACGCAGACTTTGACACCTCCGCGCTTCGCTCGCACAGGGTCAACACACTTGTCGCCACCACGCTCTATGATTCTGTCGGCAATGTCGTTGAACCCGACGAGACGATGATCGCGATGATGCACGCTGCCGCCGATCAGATCGACCACGCGATCTTCGATTTTCAAATCATCGTCGTGAATGGTCAGCGCTACTTTGCCTTTGTTAAGCTCAACGTCAACTGGTGGGATCCGTGCACCCTGTACGAGTACGACGGCGGAGAGCTCCGCGAGCTCGCGCAGTGGGACAACATACGCCTGCTGTCGGTCGGTTTCATATGAAAAAAGCGGCTGTCTCGACAGAGACAGCCGCTTTTCCTTTTTCACTTGTTTTTCTCCAAGCTGTACGGGTCCCGTCCCGCGGCGAATTCGGCGATCATCTCCGAGGTGAGGGCGATGCCGTTGCCCGTATAGTTCTCTCGCAGCTCCTCGCGGCTGACCCACGCGCCGTCCGCCAGCTCAAAGTTGTCGAGATGGATCGTATCGTCGTCGCCGTCGAGCCTGCACCAGTAGCCCATCATGATGTTGCCGCTGATGCCCCAGGGCTGGCAGCGGTAATAGCGCAGGTCCTTGACCTTGAGCCCGACCTCCTCCATCACCTCGCGGTGTACGGTCTGCTCAAAGCTCTCGGCAAACTCGGTGAAGCCCGCGACAAGCGCCGTGCGCTGCGCGCCGGGACGGTTGGCGTACTTGGTCAAAAGCAGGTAGTCCCCGTGCGTCACCGCCACGATGACCGACGGGTTGATGCGCGGGAAGATCATGTTGCCGCACTTGGGACAGCGCATCATGCGCTCGTTCCCATCGTGGACGAGCTTTTCCCCGCAGCGGCCGCAGTAGCGCGCGTCGCGGTACCACGAGCACAGGTGCCACGCGCTGACCGCCGCATAGGCGAGCTCCTTGGGCTTTTCCGTGCGGAAAAGGCCGATGTTGCGGTAGGAGTAGCCGTCGAGCGCACGCTCGTTTTCGTCAAAGAGCAGGTAGTATTCCCGCCCGTCGAGCTCAAAAAGATAGGTGAACGCCTCATCGGGCTCAGTAAACTGCGCACGCGATGGGAACTTGAGGCCGTTGTCGTCGATGCGGCACAAAAGGTCCTGCCCGCGGAACTGCACCACGGCGCTGCTCTTTTTCGGCACGGCGTTCTTTTTCCACTCGTTGTAAAGATGTTTCGGCTCGATATCCTGGATCATGTCGGCTTTCCTCCCGCTTGTCTGTTTTATAGCAGGGCTATTCTACAACGCGCGGCAGCATTTTGCAAGATGCGCGTCACTCCTGAATGACGCGCTCGGCTTCGAGCGCCGCGATCTTCTGTTTCGCGCGGCGCAGGCCGACCGGACAGTCGATGAGTCCCACGATGCACACGAGCAGAAGCAGTGAGGCCGCCGTAAGGAGAACTATCTGCGCCGAACTGAAGCGGATGGCGGCCACACCCGCGTACCGGCCGATCACGTTTGCATTCATCAGCGTTGTCAACACATTCATCAGCATCATACTTCCCCAGAAGAAGCTCATAATCAGGCCTTTGCGCAGATAACGCACGGCTTTTTTCTGCTGGGCAATGCGGGAGTCCAGATCGGAGTACAGCTCGAACGGCGTGGCGTCCGAGCTTTTGCGCAGGATGAGCAGGTCTCCCACGCTGCCGACCTCTTCAATGCCAAACTCCGCAAGCTCCGCCGTGTAGACAAGGCGGTCCATGCCTGCCTCCTTCACCTGCACGCGATATTCGTACTCGCCCGCCTTTCCGCGTCGATAGGTGGAAAACAGCGAGCCGAACTTTTCAAGAATCCAGCCCTCTTTTGCCATTCGGTTTGCCTGCTCCTCGATCCGCTCGGGATCGTTGGCATAGCTTGACAAATGCGGCAGCACCTTCTTGTCCTTGACCATGGCGATTCTCCTTTCACTCTTCGATCAGGCGTTTCCGCTTCAATTCTCCATACGTTTTCCCCACACGGGCAGCCTGCATTGCGGTCCTTACCGCCGCGGCGATGCCCAGCACGCCCAGCACCGCATACCAGACGATGTGCTTTCCCCATAGCCGCAGCGATAAAAAACTTGGCTGGTGATAGGTCTCTCTTAGGTCGGCATACATCGCGTCAAAACTGACAGCCAGATCATACCAGACCCACGTGTTATAGAACCAGTCCGCCGCCAGCAGCGCAAACGCGACCGCCAGAATGATCTTTATCCGCATCAGTCGCCGCGCGTCCATGATCTGCGCATCGAGGTCAGAATAGAGCGTAAACGGCGCACCGTCCGCTCTCTTGCGCAGTACAAGGAATGAACCCATATCGCCGACCTTCTCGACGCCCATGTCCGCGAGCGTTTTCACATAGTCGGTACGCTGGCCGTCACGCGATTCGTAGATGTACTGCACGCGGTATTCATACTCGTTCGGCGCGCCGCGGCGATAGGTGTAAGTGCCATAGGTACACTTTTCCAGCAACCAGCCCTGCGCCGCCAGACGTGCAAATTTGCGCTCCAGTTCCCCCGGTTCCAAAAAACAATAAGGAAGGTGCCAGACCCGCTTTGTGTCCTTTTCCATCGTTATCCTCCTCTCAGTTCCATTCGTTTGTCAGCTTGTCGCCGTTCTGCGTCAGCTCGTGCAGTCTTCGCAGCTCCGCGCGCACGGCCTCGCGGCCCGCGGGCGTGATCTGGTACTCCTTTTTGCGTCCCTCGCTCTCGTCGCCGAGCGAGACGATCCAGCCGCGCTCGGTGAGCGTTGAGAGCGCGCCGTAGAGCGTTCCCGCGGCAAGGCGCACGCGCCCGCCGCTCAAGCTTTCCACATTCTGCATGATGCCGTAGCCGTGCAGCGGCGTATCCAGCGAAAGCAAAATGTAAAAGACCGCTTCGGTCAGCGCCGTCGTTCCCATGTGGTATCCCTCTTTCCTCGGCCAACGTTATAACGGTAGCCGATATATCGTCTACCGATAAAGTATCATATCATTCGTATCCCGTCAACTGAAAAAACGGAATGCCGTCCCTGCCATCGCCCAAAGTTTTCCGCAAATACAAAAAGGCAGGGAACGCTCTCGCATTCCCTGCCCAAAAATTCAACCCCCGCCGCCCGCAAGCGGCAAAAAGCGTCGCAGACTTTCGTGTCCGCAGACGCGAAATAAATTTTAATCGTTTTTTGGCGCGACAGAAGGTGAATTGCCGCAAAGCGGCAAGAGAAGCCGCCCTGGGGCGTGCGCGTCAGAAAAACTCTTCTCACTCCGCAAACGTGCGCGCCTATGGCGCGTGCGCTGCCGCGGAGTGCAATCTTTCTCAAAAAAGAGGGACGCAGTTTTCAACTGCGTCCCTCTTTTTTGAATATTTTTTTATTGCGCCGTGCGCACCGTGTCGAGCGAGCGGTTCAGCAGG